>Ga0209386_1000332_pt1 | contig 24318 bp, 29 predicted proteins | sample NGEPertwo_FD_184510 | JGI IMG/M metagenome (GOLD analysis project Ga0209386, IMG submission 184510) | Arctic peat soil microbial communities from the Barrow Environmental Observatory site, Barrow, Alaska, USA - NGEE Permafrost154B-two... | ecosystem: Environmental > Terrestrial > Soil > Wetlands...
AGGGCGCGCTTAACTCCAAAACAAAAACCAGCTTTTGCCGCCATTTCAACTTTCATTTCCAAGGCCCCCCTAAGAATTATATACAATTAGTTCTCTACTCTGTGCCAAAATACCTGCTAATTGAAGGAATTAATCTTAAGTGCTGCTACTCGTGAACAAAAAGATGCGACCTTTTTCGAGGTCGCATCCCGCTCTAATGTTTGACTATCTTATTTACGTTATCTTGCTTCAGACAATTCCAGCATCGCCTGCATAATACGATCGGCTATCCATTCCCTACGATTCTCTACTCCTTCAGGCGCCTGCAGCATTTGAGCGGTCATTGGCTTACCTATCACCACCACGATGTTTCCCCATCCTTTTATGAACAAGTTACGTGTTCCTAACATCTTGATGGGGACGACAGAGGCTTTGCTTTTCTCCATGAGAAAAACCATTCCCGGTAGGCCTTTCTGGATTTCTCCATTCTTGGATCGTGTCCCTTCAGGAAAGAGCCCTAATACCTGTCCAGCTTTTAAGATTGCTAAAGACTGCCTTATGGCATTCATGTCCCCCTGCCCTCGTTTAACGGGAAAGGCTCCAAGTTTAGAGAAGATCTTCCCTAAAACAGGGATAGAGAATAATTCTTCTTTCGCCATAAAGGAAACCTTGCGCGGCAGACTAGATCCAGCGACTAAAGGATCCCAAATACTCTGATGGTTAATAGCTAAAATAACGGGTCCTTCAGCGGGCATATTTTCCGCACCTTGGATATCCCAACCCATTAACTTAAACTGGAAGCGAAACAGCCCTTTCGCAAATTCATAAAATGTCATCTCAATCCTCCTGTGTCAAAGCTACAATTTTGGCAACCATTTCTGCTACACTCAAATCTGTGGTATCAAAAATAATGGCATCCCAGGCTGGTTCTAGCGGAGAAACCTCACGTTCAGTATCCTGGCGATCTCGTTTTTGCATATCTTGGGCGACTTCTTCGAAAAGCACATTTTTTCCCGATTTCACCAGTTCCATCCACCGGCGATTTGCGCGTTCCTGTAGGGTGGCGGTCAAGTATATTTTGAGAGACGCTTTAGGCAGAACATGAGTACCTATGTCTCGACCATCCATAACCACTCCCCCTCGCTCAGCCTCCCTGCGCTGCAGTTCCACCAAGCGTTCCCTGACGTCAGCATAAGCGGCGACGGTAGATACAGCACGTGAAATTTCCGGACTTCTAATAGCTTGAGTGACATCCTCACCATCACACCAAACCGTTCGCTCCTCTGAATGGCCGAGGATAACCTCGGCTGTTTTAGCAACTTCACTTACATTTAATTCATCTTCTAATGGGATTTTGTTCTTTAAGGCTTTATAGGCTATTGCTCGATACATAGCCCCTGTATCTACATAGAATAGATTTAGTTGCTTTGCTACAAGCTTAGCCACCGTACTTTTACCAGCACCTGCCGGACCATCAATGGCAATTTGCAAATTCTGTTGTTGTTTTATTTTCACACTAAAAATGCCCCTTTTATTCACTTAAATCGGTAAGCTTGCTGCGATTAAGGTAGCAACAATGTTATTTAACGCATGTAACGCAATAGCGGGGTAGAGAGATTTATACTTATCATAAAGGTAAACTAGGGCCATTCCTAACATAAACCGCGGAAAAAATCCGTAGGCTTGGAAATGAAGAGCAGAAAAAATCATCGCACTCAGTACCGCTGAGGTCCATTTTCCAAAGTACGCTTGCAAGCTTCCAAAAATTACTCCACGAAATAACGTTTCTTCCACTATAGGGGCTAATAGACCGGCTAAGACCAAATTCATTATCAAGGTGTACCCCGTGACATTGCCTAATAATTTAGTATAAACATCTGATTCCGGAGGAGTTAACCCATGCTGGTAGAGAAAAATTGCATAGCTAATATTGATGATCCAAGTTAAGGCATATACTCCCAGAATCTTAGGGAGTGCTTTTCTAAAGGGCACAGAGTGCCAACCAAAATCCGCCCATTCCCAGTGCCGAATGCTCTTAATAATCCAAATCAAAAGCGCAAAGGATAACTGCGTCAGAAAAGCATTAAGATACATCAGAATACGTTCATGAGGCCATCGCTCCATTAACCAGAACGTTCCAAAAGCTAATATAACATAAATACACGCGATCCCGCTTAAAACCATCGCCAAATCTACCCAACTCAAGGAACGTTTCACAAGAAAATTAGTTTGAATTTCTTCGTTCATAATCACAATCCTTTTCCGCTACTGACACATATTTTTCGGAGTATTTTCTCAGACTAACCTAGAAGGAGGAATTTACATGAATTCACTCAATACAACACTACAAATCTATCATCGTCAGTATAAGATTCCCTTAGAGACTTATTTCAATACGGTTATCGATTTTTTCGATCCCTGGGAGGTGCGCGCTTATCAGCATGTTGTCCAACAGCTCCTAGATGAAGCAAAAGATTGCGGTATCGTAGGAATGGTGCGGCAAGAAAAGGATGAGAATTATATCTATTTGGATGCTGCTGTCCGGTATAAGCAGACCAGCGATGGCGTGAAGGATCTTCCCTCGTTCAACTGTTAAGTAAATCGCCTAACTCCGTGACACTCTGGACGATATGATCAGGGGAAGCGACACGTAATTCTTCGCTAGTCCCATACCCATAGCCAACAGAAATAACATCGATATTATTGGCCCTAGCCCCATTGACATCATAACTGCGATCACCAATCATCACAGTTTTTGAACGTGAACCAACTGGCATCTTTTTTAACACTTCAGCAATTAAACAATCCTTGTCCACAAATTGACCGTTTAACTCGCTTCCCATGATAACACTAAAGTAAGAATCCAGTAAGAAATGTTGCAGAATTTTTTCTGCAAAAACTCTAGGTTTTGACGTCGCGAGCAGATGACTACAACCATTCTCTTTCAGCTGATGTAGTAATTCAGGGATTCCAGGGTAAATGATACTTTCATAGAGGCCTATCTCTTCATACCGCTCTCGATAAATCAGGATAGCACGGTCCAAAAAAGCTTCATCCGTGGTTTGAAGCAAAGTTTTAAAGCTCTCTTTTAAGGGTGGACCAATAATCCAATCTAGATCATCAACCTCTGGAAGGGGATAATCTAGCCGTTCTAACGCGTATTGGACAGAGCGAGTAATTCCTTCCTTAGAATCTGTTAATGTTCCATCTAGATCCCAAAGTAATACATTGTAACGCATGATATCCCTCCAAGTTAATTTCCTTAAATTTCCGGGATGAAATTAGTCTAAAAAAGCCATTCTAAAAACTAAAGAGAGGAGGACGTAACCATGTTTTATCATCAAAAACGCTATCACCATCATGCCCATGGATATCTTTTTGTTTTAAGTCTTATAGCAGCTTTCTTACTCGGTCGAAAATCCGAAAAATATGGCTATGACATTGTATCACGTGGGTGCTGCTGTTCAAATGACGAAATTGGAAACGAAAACGATGACGTTGACATGATGAGCGATCCCAACATGAGCTATCCACGCTAACAATTTTCAGTAAGGGAACCCACAAGGGACCTCATAAGAAGAAGCTCCGAAGTTTAAGCCTCGGAGTTTCTTCATTATAGTATAACCGCAAACGTTGCTTAATGGATATCTTTTCTCTATTTCTAGTTATAGCTCCATATTAATAAAGTAACTTATCCAATCCCCAGAACACAATCATCCCAAAGATAATACCCAGAAAAAGATTCGGAACGAATTTGGCAAATAGAAAGGTTGAAATTCCTGCCCATAAATAGGGATTATGCAATATAACGATCGAGCCTTTTGGCGTCACCAGCTCTGGAATGACTAACGCAGCCAGTAAGGCAATGGGGACAAGTTCTATAAAATCTCGGACATAACCTTGTACATTATTTCCTTTGAACAGCAGGAAGGGTAAAACACGCGCGCCATAAGTGACTAAAGTCATTAATAAAATCGTCTCCATAATTTGGATATGCATTAAAACTCCTCCGTACTATTCCAGCTTTACAGTCTGCCCATATTGCTGCTCTATCTCACGTGAACGTGCTCTCTTACGCCACCAAGCCCCAATACCAGCAGCCAATGTCACGCTTAGAATTAGATAAATTTTCCCTGGAATGAGCAATTTAAGCACGATGGCGAGTAAGGCTGCCAGGAGATAGGTTACATAGTTTTGCTTCGATAGAGAGGTGACCGTCAGAATTATGAATAAGGCTAAGAGCGCAAATTGGAAACCTGAAAACTGGATAGGCAACCATTTTCCGATCACGCTTCCAATAATTGTAAAAACAACCCAAGAGGTGAAAGCACCTGTGTTAATGCCTAGCATGACCCGTCGGCGGTTTTTCTCTCCCACCACGTCCTTCAAAATCCTCGCATTAAGGACAAACGTTTCATCCGTGAGCCCTTGGGGCAGTGCTAAAGACCAGGCAAGAGTCCTGGTCGGGAAAAAGGGAACAACCGCCAAGCTCATCAACACATGGCGTATATTAACAATGAAGGTGGTCACCACAATCATCCAAACTGTAGCTCCTTGATGGAGCATTTCTATCGCAATAAATTGGGCTGCACCTGCAAAAACAAAGAAAGACATCAGCCCGGCCTCCCAAAAGGTTAAACCGAACTGAGTCGCTAGAATTCCAAAGGTTATTGCCACTGGGGCATAGCCAATCGCTATCGTTAACGATTGACGCAACCCATAAGTAAAGCCCCTATTCACGTCAAGCGATGTAACATCATTCATCGAGCTACCTTCTTGATCACTGCCAAGAAGTGAGGATAGGATACGTCAGCTGCTGCCATGTCTTCCACACTCACCCCTTCCTTCGATAACATCCCCGCGATTGTCCACGTCATGGCCAACCGATGATCTCCAAGGCTACTAGTTGGCCCACCTCGCAGGGAGCGTTGGCCTTGAATACGCAATCCATCGGGAAGTTCCTCAACCTTGGCCCCCACAGCGTTGAGTCCTTCAGCCACGGTACGAATACGGTCGGTTTCCTTAACACGTAATTCTGCAGCATCCCGAATGATAGTTTCACCTTCGGCTAGACTTGCAGCGAGCGCGAGAATGGGGATTTCGTCAATCAATCGCGGTATCATGTCGCCTCCAATTTCAATCCCCTTCAGTTGCGCTGGGCGAACACGCAGCGTTGCCCTAGGCTCCCCACAAATTTCCGAAACATCAAGCAACTCAATATTTGCACCCATGGCTCTTAGAGCCTCCAATATTCCCGTACGAGTCGGATTTATACCGACGTTCGGCAGAATGAGTTCTCCACGCCCGGCCAAACTTCCTAAGACAAGGAAGAAAGCAGCCGACGAAATATCCCCGGGTACATTAACCATTTGACCCGTTAATTGTGCTCCCCCGTGCACTGTTACCACAGTGTTCTCGCTGTGCACCTTAACTCCAAACCCCCTGAGCATTCGTTCAGTATGATCCCTGGAAAGAGCCGGTTCCTCAATTCTCGTTTCTCCACTCGCTCTCAATCCCGCCAAGATAATAGCAGATTTGACTTGAGCTGAGGCCACTGCTGTTCGAAATATTTGTCCCTGCAGTTGCCCCCCCTTCATCGTTAAGGGAAACAAATTATCCTCTTGCCGTCCCACAAGCTGGGCACCCATCTGCTTGAGAGGGTCAGTGACACGACGCATTGGCCGTGATCTTAGAGACTCATCTCCCGTCAAGGTAACGGCAAAGGAGCTACCCGCTAAAACTCCGAGCATCAGCCGCGAAGTAGTCCCAGAATTACCAGCATCCAAGACATCGTTTGGCTCCGTCCAGGCTTCCATCCCCTCACCACGAATCCAAACCTCAGTCTCCCGTCTCTCAGCTGAGACTCCTAATTGTTTTAGGCATCGCAGCGTACTTAGACAATCCTGGCCTGCTAAAAAATTTGAAATATGGGTTTCTCCATGAGCCATCCCACCCAAGAGCGCTGCCCTATGAGAAATGGATTTATCGCCAGGAACTTTGATTTCTCCCTCCACACCCGAGACCGGCTTTATAAACTCGCCTCGCATAGGTATTACCCCCTTAGTCATCAATTTATAGATTTAATCAACCAAATTGATACAACTCCGAACCGCATGAGCCTCACGAAACGCTTCCGCTATAGACTCTCTATCTCTCTGTTGAAGGTGCGCCCGCAATTCTTTGATTCTTTGCTCCAAAAGAGTAAGTCCGTCAAGAATTGAATCAGCATTTCTTACCAGAACTTCCTTCCACATTTCAGGCGAACTATCTGCAATACGCGTTATGTCTTGAAAACTCCGCCCACCTAATGCAAAGGCTGATTCCCCATCTTTTGAAGCGTCCCGCGTTGCAAACGTTAAGGCCACTGCCAACAAATGAGGAATATGACTGACCATTGCCACTTCTATATCATGCTCCTTTGAGTCTCTATACACCACTTTGGCGCCAAGCCCTCGGACAACTTCTGCAAGTTTTCCAACTACCTCTTGAGGGCAATCAGCAGCTGGGGTTAGAACATAAGGATAGCCCCGAAAAAGATTAGGATCGGCAACTATAAACCCGGACTGTTCTGAACCGCTCATAGGATGCCCACCTATGAAGAAGAAGGCTCCAGACCCAGCTTCAGTATTCATCCTCGATTTCTTACAGATTTCTGCTTTGATGCTACCTACATCAGTAACAACTGCCCCCTTGGGAATTCTGCCTACTAATTGATCGTATCCCTTAGAGAACTCCTGAAGGGGAAGAGCTAAAACGACTAAATCCACCTCCAGGAACAGTGGCATTTCCGTCCAGCCTGCCTGAATCCAGCCCCTAGATATAGCTTCATCAATACTGGCTTTCTCCGGGTCAACCGCAAAAACCTCCCATCCCATCTGATGCAAAGCGCCTGCCCAAGACCCACCGATCAGTCCCAAGCCGATGATACAGGCCTTCTGGTTACGAAGGCCTGACCATCCTGGTGTCAAACTATCTTCTGGAACTTCTATCACGAACTCACTTCCCCCAATTGACGATCGAGGGCGGTAGTGAGCCTTGCCAAATCAGTCATCATTATTTGGAATTTTTCGGGTGTTAAGGACTGTTTTCCATCTGAAACAGCCTTTTCAGGATGCGGATGTACTTCCACAATTAAGCCATCTGCTCCCGCAGCGAGAGCTGCTTTCGCCATAGGATGAACTAATTGCCACTTCCCAGTTCCGTGACTTGGGTCAACAATGACCGGCAAGTGTGAAAGGGCGTGCAGAGCCGGAACCATACTTAAATCAAGAGTATTTCGTGTGTAACTTTCGAAGGTGCGTATGCCCCGTTCGCAGAACATCACCTGGTTGTTGCCTCCATCCAGGATATACTCAGCTGCCATCATCCATTCTTCTAAAGTTGCTGAGGGGCCTCTCTTGAGCAGCACCGGTTTCCCGCATTTGGCAACTTCTTTGAGGAGGACAAAGTTCTGCATATTCCGAGCGCCAATTTGGAGAACATCCGCATAATTCGCCACCAAAGAAACATCCTGAGCATCAATGACTTCTGTGATCACTAAAAGCCCCGTTTCTTCACGCGCTTCTGCTAGATAGCGCAAGCCCTCTTCCTCCAGCCCTTGAAAAGAGTAGGGAGAGGTCCGGGGTTTGAAGGCACCCCCACGTAAAAAGGTCGCGCCTGCCTCTCGCACCGCATGGGCAGATTCCAAAATCTGTGCTTTGCTTTCCACTGCACAAGGACCGGCCATCACATGGATCTTACTGCCTCCAATTTCTTGTCCCCCCACCCGAATTATGCTATCCGCAGCGTGAAACTCCCTGCTGACCAGCTTATACGGTGCTAGAATAGGCACGACTTTTTCTACCCACGGCAACGCCTCTAAATCAAGGGCCTCCATTCGCGTTCGATCCCCGATCGCTCCCATAATCGTTTTCTCCACACCTTGGGAAAGATGTATTTTGATGCCCTCATCCGTTAACCGTGTGGAAACCTCTTCAATCTGTTCTGCCGTGGCGCCCATTTTCATAACAATAATCATTTTAGCCATCCCTTTCTACCATACTACTTTATCACTATGATACTTAGTTGTTATCCAGCTCCATGATCTCATTAAGTGCATGTATGAACTTCTCGTTTTCCTCATGAGTGCCAAACGTAATACGCAGTGCTGCAGGATACCCGAACGGTGCTCCTGGTCGCACAATAAATCCACGTTCTAACAGCTTTTGGCTCAGAGAGCTACTCGAGTTTTCAAAGAAGGCGAAGATAAAATTCGTTTCCGATGAATAAATCCGAGCACCTAATTGCAGAAGACGACCCGTCACGTAGCGGCGTTCTTCAGCATTCTTTTGACAAACCTCATGAAGATAGCTCTTATCTCGCCAAGCAGCTAGGGCCCCTGCCAGCGCGATCGAGTTCGAATTAAACGGCTCACGTACCCGGTTCATGGCATCCGTCAACTCAGGACGGGCAATAGAATAACCCAAACGGATTCCCGCTAAACCAAAGGCTTTTGAAAATGTTCTCAAAACAATGATCGGACGAGGTTCTTCTAAAAAAGCCAAACCAGAAAAGCTCAGTTCAGAGAATTCGATATAAGCTTCGTCAAAGATTATGAGTACATGAGGAGGTACCTGCGCCACAAAGGCTTGTAGGTCTGATTCCGATCGTACAGTTCCCGTTGGGTTATTAGGATTGCAGATGAAGATCGCTCGTGTGCTCTCCGTGATTCTACTAAGTATGCCTTGCAAAGGATAATAGCCTTCTTCTAGGGGGATTTCGACAGGAATTGCCCCCATAAGGCGAGAAACAGTTTCATAACGCGGAAAACTCGGTTTCCCCATTAGAATTTCTTCTCCTGGTCGGAAAAATGCTTTCGCAATCATCTGAACAATTTCTTCAGAACCATTCCCTAGTAAAAAATGGTCACTGGAAAGTCCAAATGATTCCCCTAAGGCACTTTTTAACGTGAACGCGCCTGCATCAGGATATCGGTGAATGTCCCCCACGGCCTCTCTCATCGCAATAATTGCTTGGGGGGAAGGTCCCCATGGATTTTCATTGGAGGCCAACTTAATAATTTCTGTCAAGCCGAGTTCCCTTTTTACCTCGTCAATAGGCTTCCCTGGTACATAGAGTGGCAGATTGCGGATTTCCTTCCTAGCCAAATCTCCGAATATAGATTCCATTATTTCACTTCCTCTCTAGATTTCATTAAACCACAAATTGCGCTGGCCATGACTCGAACAAGGCTGTTAAAGATTAGGTATCAAAAAGGCACCCCGAATAAAGGGTGCCTTGACTTTTAATCGCCCCCATCCTACTATCCTACATATCTTCCCCAAATCCTTCGTGAAGCACCCACAGGAGCTCCACTGCCACCATTCTACATATAGCTTTGCCAGACAAAGCTAACTTTCTACCGAAAATCTCAACTATTACTAAACCTGAACTGTAAATTTAAACTATCGTACCACAGAAAGTCTATCCTCACAACCCCTATAGCGTAGATTAAATCATCTTGCATCAAGCCTCACCAGATCCTTGCGCAGTGCTTTAGCATTGCGCAAAAAAATGTGCTTTATTTCCGCTTGACTGAGCGTAGTATTCACATGTATTAGAACACGTATGCAGAGGGAAAGGCCTGTTGGCACAGGGATTTCTGTCGCACAAAGAAGAGGTACCAACTCCCAACCAAGCTCACGCGCACTAGAGGCAGGGAAATCCGCATTCAGATCCGTCGTAACTGTGAATATTGCGCTAACCAAGTCTTCTGTACAAAGCGCATTCTCTGTAAGGATCATTCGTAAAAGTTCTTGCGTCGCTTCCCTTATCTCTGTGGCATCATTACGTTCTACCGTTGTCGCTCCTCGAATCCCTCTAACCATGTACTAACCCCACTTCTTTGGGAGCAACGCGATGCCCTAGTCCCACAGCAACCTCATCCAAATGCAGAAGCCCTATTCCAAAGAAAATCGCAACACTTAAATGATCATCTTGGCGTGCAATCCCAATCTTTCCGCCAATATTCAACCCCATAGCTTTATTCATAATTTGACTTAAGGCCTCGCGCGTTGCACCGGCTACGGCGCCTTCATCCCCGTGGGTCTCTTGGATTACCCCTTCGCGTTTGCCGGCTACTATAGCACGTTCTACAATCTTTCGGATCGAGCTGACGTACTCTCCGCCGTAATCAACTGCAGCAGTTTTTACCCCATGGTGTAGATAGGACTCTTTTAAATTGGCCTCTTCTTCTCGGCTCTCTGTCATAGCCATTTTTAAGGCAGCGAGCGCAATTTTCTTGCTTTGTGCCATCATCGCGTTCTCCTCTCTTCCTTATCATCAACTCGAAATTCATCTATGCTGACTAGATAAAAAGACACCTCTCAGGTGCCTTCTTTTTTTACTGAACCCATTCCACCGTTTTATTTATATAGTTACTTCCGTACTACCGTCCTACCCTCCTTTGCGAAGACATGACCATGAAAAACTATAGACTATTAAATTATAGTACCCCAACGCTTGATTTGCAATATTAAAGCATATGAAAGAATAACAAGTCAAAGATGCCCTGGATTCTTAGGATGTGCTAAGGTCTGACCGTCAGGTTCTGAATATTTCCCTGTATCACGACAATCTGATTCTTACGAGGTTCGATCAATTGGGTATCTTTCTTTATTACTTGAACTTGGATAATCTGAGACAAACCTCTCCCGTCCAACTGGATTTGACCAGACTCCACCGTCAAAGGCAGCTCACCATTTGCTAAAGTGCCTATGACTTTACCATTTTGAAGCACACGGATCGGAGCAGCTGGGACACCCTTTAGCGTCAGCTGCCACGTCTTATGCGATTCGGCCAAAGCAGGTAAATCTAAAGGGGGCGCTTCGACCCCTGCTGCCACTTCCTTATAAAAGTCGAGTGGATCCCTGAGCACACTGAACTGCATTATCACTAAAATTACGGACGCCAAAACCATAACCCGTATGATTCTGCGTTCTGCCCGCTGAACGGTATGCCACATTAATTCTAGTAAGCTTTCTCTTCGACGCATGTACATCACCTCGAAAAGAGTTTATGCAGAAAAGGGATTAATCAGACCACCTAGAATGTAGAATCGCTCGCAGAACGACCTGCCCTGTATCCCATTGAAAACGCGGCCTGTAGATTATACCCTCCCGTAATGCCATCGACATCTACAACCTCTCCGGCCCAATAAAGCCCTTCAACACGTTTTGAGGCCATAGTTTTCGGGTTAATCTCCTTAACCTCAATTCCTCCTGCTGTTACAATCGCGGTCTCTATAGAAAGGGTTTCTGTAATTGTAACGGGTAATCCTTGCAACAATCCAACTAAGCGTTTTCGTTCTTCACGGCTAATTTGATGCACTACCCCTTCCGGGTTTATCCCACTCAAGCGGATCATGACGGGAATCAGACTTTGTGGTAAGAGGTCATCCATTGCATTTTTGAACTGCTTGTTACTATATTTCTGGAAATCTCGTTGCACTCTGGCATCTAGCTGCTCTGGCAGAAGGGCAGGTTTTAGATTAATTCGCAACTGGACTAGTCCTCCTCCACGAAGTGCATCCCCAACCTGACGGCTAATCGTCAAAATAATGGGTCCTGATACTCCAAAATGCGTAAACAACATTTCTCCGAACTCTGAGCTCTTCTTCTTTCCACCTACCCACAAGGAGACCTCTACATTTTTCAGAGCAAGACCCTGTAGCTCCTTCACCCACTCTTCGGAGGTTTTCAGTGGCACCAGAGCAGGCCGTGGTGTGATAACACTGTGCCCTAGTTTACGAGCAAACCTGAACCCATCGCCGTTTGAGCCAGTAGCGGGGTAAGATGACCCTCCCGTACACACGATAACTGAGGGTGCTAAATAACGCTTTTGGCCAGCCCCTCGTACCCCTTGGACCTGCCCATTCTCCACCAAAATTTCTTCCACAGCTATTCCCGATCGCACTTCTACTCCCTTTTCTGCTAAAAAAGCTTTAAGAGCTTCAACAATCTTTTCTGCATCATCGGACACAGGAAAAATGCGTCCTCCCCGTTCAACTTTCGTCTCTACCCCATAATGCGCAAAAAAATTGCGCAAAGCCACGTTATCAAATTCCCTCAGTATTCCATGCAAAAATCTTCCATTCCCAGGGTAGTGGCCAATAAAATCTGAAACGTTTTCCTCGTTGGTTAAGTTACAGCGCCCTTTACCGGAAATTGCTATTTTCCGTCCCAAATGCTCTTTCTTCTCAAGCAAGAGAACTTTCGCGCCCCTTTCGGCTGCCTGTCCAGCCGCCATCATACCGGCGGCTCCACCACCTACCACAATCACTTGATACTCGTTCATTCGTCTATTTCCTTCCGTTAATAGCCTTGAATATACATTTGATAATATTACTAAACCATTTGGGTTGGTCTCATGGGTGCAGGCGAAAAGGCGTAAAGAAACGCATTTGACTTGTCCAAGGATGGACTGATGTCGCGGTGAGCAATGGAACTTGTGCGACCGTGCCATGAAAATTCCTCTCTTTTTGCCCTAAGAATCCTTCTATGATAAAATAATAAATCGAATCGATTCAGAAGCCTACCGGTTATTACAATTTAGGAGGAATGTACCATGAGTCTTGACCAACGCACGATCGTCATAACACAAATTTCCGCAGCAGTCGCTTGTAATGCCCTGGCTGCTCTCCGACTTGCCGTCTCAGAAGCCTTAACCTTGGGCACGAAATCCGAAGAAATCCGAGAAGTTCTAGCCTTGGCCAAAGATATTCAGCAACAACCGATTTCGCATGTGACTCATCTAGCTGATCAACTATTACGCGAACCTAAGAAACCGGCCCACGAACACAGCACTAACTGTGGTTGTGGTAAGCACTAAGTTTTCCATTAGGGTAAGAATGCTGGTAAGAACCGTTCTCAACTTCCGAAATTTCGTTGACCCAAGACAGAGGAAGTTTCTTAGCTTAAGGAGCACGTAGAGAGGAATTGCGTAAATGAGCGCAGTTGATAAGGCGTTAAAAAATGCATTTGGCTTGTCCAAGGATGGACTGATGTCGCGGTGCCAGGGATGGCAAGGAGCGACGATCCTCTAGAAAAACATAAGGGTTATGCATTTTAGTCTTAGCTACAAGTGAATAGCAATGTAACATGTGCGAGTGGGCTAATAAACTTCCTCCTACAGGAAGAAGGAACTGGAGTTACCAGGATCACTGGTCAAACAGGCCAAGCATAAATCTTTATCGTCAAAAATCCTCTTACCACACCTACTACAATAGTTCGGACTCCCCTCGTGAATCAATATTTTACCTGTTAGTAAGCGATGAGACATTGATTTAAGACTAAAAGACAAGGCAAGAGGTCGACAAATTTCCACACAACGCCCACATTGAACGCATTTTTGGGGTTCCAATATTAGGCGCAACGACACAATTTTTTCCTCTTTCGCTGGATCTTCTGAACTCTGGTCTGGGTTCCTTTCTTCCAGCTTTTGTAAAGCGCCCTGCGGACAAATCGCCGCACAAACTCCGCAACTTGTACATGAATCCGCTACGGACAAAGCACGAAACGGTATTTTCCCATCTTTCTTTTTCTCAATGGCTTTGATAAGCCACTGACGGTATTTTGGGATAGTATACGTATCTTCAGCCGCCAAGTTGGGCAGCCATTCTCCTATTTTCTCCCGACTTTTTCGCTTCCAACCGGTCAGATTAGCTCGCGGCGCTACACTCTTGAACTCCTCTTTTACAGGCTTAACTATCCCGGCATCGGGTCGGACTTGTATATGGAGCGCGGCATGATCAGGCCAATCCACATGAACTTGTTTAAACGCCTGAACACTGATAGCACACGCTTGACGATCTTCGCACTCAGCACAAACGCCTGTCATGATGGTTACAGATTTTTCCTCCGCCAAGAGCATAAGGACCATCCAGCCGTCTCTGTCCAGCATTCCCAAACATGGAATTTCAAAGCCACTTGGGGTTGCCTGTGGACAATTTAAAACGATATCGTTGCCCTCAAATAAATAATCCTGGAGTTTATCCAGCGTGCGATCTACAAAGCCATCACTCGGGCACACGGCCATACAGGCTCCGCATTCTGTACATTGTTTGGCGTTCAACTGCCGATATTCAGAGATAGCTTGATGCGGACAAATCTCTACACACAATCTACAAGCACGAGCAAACGGCTTTTTCGTATTGAGACAATTTCCGTTGTGGTATACCATTTGACATGTCATGTCTTATCCTCACTATCATTTACTACTTACTACTTACTACTTACTGCTTACTGCTTACTGCTTACTATACTACTTACTATACTGCTTACTATACTACTTACTATACTACACTATATTATATTATACTATCTGATAGCGAACTCCCTGGATAAAAATAGAAGAGGCAAAATAGAAGAGGCTGGATTACACCCCTAGTTGTGTAGTCCAGCGCCTTTTATTCATCATCCACAATTGAGTAGTTGGCCAGTTGGTTTTCAACGCCTACTAAGTGGTCCAGCATGAGTTGCTGAGCCTTGGAAACATCGTGATTTTTGATTGCCATATAAAGGGAACAATGTTCTTGATATAATCTTTCAGGTGTATGCCTGTCTGCGTAAAGTTTGCTCCGACTAGATTTTAAAGTCTTCTGCATAGTATCTGAGATAGTGTTCATCAGGCGAATCAGGATCTTGTTATGCGTCGCCCTTGCAATGGCAAAATGGAAGTCATGATCCGCATCCTCGCCTAAGCGTTCATGTTCAAGATCCATTCTCATGACTTCCAAGGCATCATACATATCATGAATCTCATCATCTTGTGCTCTCTCCGCAGCTATCCCCGCAGCCTGTACCTCCAGAATCTTACGGACTTCATATAGTTCTAAATCCGTATCTTTTTCAATAAAGAGCATCCAAGCAAGGGGAGCGATCACCGAATCAATATTAACCTGTCGGATGTACGTGCCTTCTCCCGAGCGCACTTCGATAAGACCCATCAATTCAAGAGCACTGATTGCTTCACGAATCGAGGCACGACTAACTTGAAACCGTTCAACTAATTCACGTTCCGAAGGTAACCGGTCGCCAGGTTTTAGCTGTCCTTCAGCAACTAACAACCCTATTTGATCAACAATCTGTTCATAAATTTTTTTAGTTTTAATGGGTTTTAATATCACCCTATGCCACTCCTTTGTTAATCAAATTACTAGCACCTATGTTAGTTGGACTATTTATCCTGTCCTGGACAAAAGGGGCTATCAAAATTGCTACACTGTAGTGTACCATGGACCCTTGCAATAAGGAAACATGGAAACACTTATTTAAAGTATTTCCATGTTGAGCCATGTTGAGCCATGTTGAGCCATGTTGAGTAACTTCCTACTATGAATTCTATCGTTCTTTCTTCCCTGCTCTATAAGACTCAGCCAAGATTTGAATCGTGTGCAACACTTGTTCGTCAAGATTGACATTTTCAATCCCACTTTGCAATTGCATGCGGCAAGCGGGACAGCCTGTTGCCACCGTATCCGTACGAGTCTGCTCAATGTCGGCTGTTTTACGATCAGAAATTTGTAAGGAAATATCTGGGTGTACGAGGCTGAAGGAACCTGCCATACCACAACATCGGCCAGCTTCTTTCATCTCAATCAGTTCCACACCAGGAATACTTTTAAGGATTTTTCGCGGTTCTGAACTAATGCCTTGTCCACGAATTAAGTGACAAGGATCATGATAGGTCACTTTACGCGATACTCGCCCTAACCCTTCTTTCTTAAAGGGAACTTGGTGAACTAGGAACTCAGAAATATCGTACGATTTTGCAGCCCACTTATCCGCCAAGGGTTTTAGCTCCGGATCATTTTCAAGTAGCTCCCCATAAACGTGCTTCCAAGCAGTCCCCCCTGAAGAACAGGCAACGACCAAGGCATCCGCGCCCATTCTCTCAAACGCCCGTAAATTTCTTTTAGCCAAAGTACATGCTGAGGGCACATCCCCATTGACCGAAGCGGGGATACCGCAGCAGGCTTGGAACTTAGGAATGACAACTTCAATGTCGTTTTCTGTAAGCACCTCGATCACCGCTCTACCGATATCCGTGTAGAAATAATTGATCATGCAACCCGTGAAGAAAGCCACTCTCATTTTCGGATTCTTAACCGTAATCACTTCAGGAAATTCGGAACGCAAGGTCTTTTTGGGTAGCATCGGGAACACCTTATCCTTGCCTATCCCGATATCAACGCGCATACGCGCTAACTTACTGTGTCTATTCGGTATGTTCTTTAAGGCAACAGCCTGAAAGATACTTCCCGCCTTCATGCCAAAATCGAAAATTCGCTGCATCTTCAATGCTGTAAAGGCTATTGTTTTGACTGGATGTTGACCTTTTTTACGGACAGCTTCTGCTCTTGCTGCTAGAATAATCTTATCGAAACGCACCCCACACGGGCAATTACTATTACACGCCATACAAGTCGTACAAAGGGAAAAACGTTCTGCCAGTCCCTTCGTCATCTCGATTTCTCCCGAGAGGAGAAAGTCTAATAGACTAATTTTCCCCCTTGCTGCTCCGACTTCTTTGTGTGATTCCTTATAAATCGGGCATACAGCCTGACAGTTTCCACACTTCATACATTTACGGAGTTCTTCGGTAATCGAATCCAACGAATCATATACGGACACGATTAGTCCCTCCTTACTATTTTGCCTGGGTTCATTATATAATCGGGATCCATAGCTTCTTTAATGCTACGTAATGCAGCTACCCCAGCTTTACCAAATTCCCAGTCAAGAAATTTCATCTTAGCGATTCCAATCCCATGTTCACCGGATAGAGTTCCTCCAAGCGCTATAGCCGTTTCGAAAATCTCTTCCACTGCTAGATGAACTCGTTTCATTTCTTCCTCATCGTGATCATCTGTTAAAATCGTGGGGTGGAGGTTCCCATCTCCTGCATGGCCGAACGTTGCAATTTGCAGATTGTGTTTAGTTGCAATTCTACGGATGGCTTTAAGCATATCTGGAATTTTACTCCGGGGAACGGTCGCATCTTCAAGTACGGTCGTCGGTCTTTTTTGAGCGAGAGCTGGCAGCGCACTACGGCGAGCCAACCACAAAAGGTCGCGCTCTTGATCGTCTTTAGCAATCTTTACCTCAACGGCTCCCTCTTCCTTCAAAATCCGTTCCACTAATTCAGCCTCTCGTTCAACCACTTCTTTATAGCCATCCACTTCACATAAGAGAACCGCTTCAGCGTCCATTGGAAGTCCTGCGTGCACAAAATTCTCCACAGTTTGAATGGTCACCTTATCCATAATTTCAAGGGTTGCCGGAATAACTTTATTTCGAATAATGGCGGCAATGGCTTTCCCCGCCTTATCAACGTTATCAAAGACAGCTAGAATACTCTTACGGGCTTCTGGTGCAGGGATTAGTTTCACGATAATTTCAGTAATAATTCCCAGAGTCCCTTCAGCCCCAGTAAAGAGGGCAACTAGATCATACCCTGTGACATTTTTGACTGTTTTTCCTCCCCAGCGGATGGTTTCTCCATTGGCTAAGACTATTTGCAGGCCCATAATATAATGTTTCGTGACGCCGTATTTCAGGCCCCGCAGACCACCCGAACACTCAGAAACTGAGCCACCCATTGTTGCAGTCGCTATAGTGCCTGGATCTGGTGGATACAATAAGCCATGCTTAACCACTGCATCATTAAGCGCCTGAATGATCACCCCGGGTTGCACAGTGGCTGTTAAATTATCCTGGTCTACTTCCAGTATTTTATTTAAATTGAGCATTGAAAGGACGATACCCCCTTCAATGGGAATAGTTCCTCCACTCAGGTTTGTCCCTGATCCGCGTGGATAAATGGGAACCTTATGCCTTGAGGCAATTTTAACGATCTCCGCAACCAATTCTGTCGAACTGGGCGTAACCACAACGTCAGGCATATGATGCTTCATGGCTGCGGTGGCGTCATAAGCATAGGTTAATAAGTCTTCCTGTTCTGTGAGGACATTTTCAGCACCGAGCACTTGAACAAGTTCTTGTAATACTTCACGAGCTAACATTCAGTAACCCCCTTAAAACTTTGTCAGATGGTCAGACCACCGTATAATTATATATTAATTCAAATTAAGAGAAATTTCAATAAGCAATTAAAATTTATTTGAATAAGCAGTGTGGGAAATGAATGAGTTCACTCAATATTTTTGTTCTAGAATTCTTATTTCTTGTTGAAATGTTTGACTTAAGCGAAAAAGTAATCGTTCCATGTCCAAGCGGTGAAGCGAGATATTTTCGGGGCTTAGAAACTCAATTTTACGAAATTCAGGTTTAATTAGAAAGGGGAGCACATCGTCAAGGTTTTCAATTCTAAGAGTTAAGATTATAGGCGCGTAGGCGACCTCGTGGGTATGCCTACCATCCGGCTCAGACACTGCATAGACATCAATACTCAAATCAACATCTTCTATAAAGATTCCCTGCAGTGGAACATTACGCAATAAGGCAACCTGTTGTTCTCGCATCGTTTCTGCCATTTGTTCTTTACTCTTCCCTCCAAAGAAAAAGCGTCCACTCCGTGATTCGCCACGATAATCCACACGTATGCGTACGCGGATGTGTTCTGTAAGGAGCTCGTTCCCTATCCTAATCTTCATCATTGCTCTCTCCGTTCCCTATATTAAACATTTAATTTATCTTTAGTTGAACGAGTTCACTTTCCTCAATTATTAAAATATTCTCTATACGTTTGATTTTCTCCTGCAGCCTTGCTTTAGTGTTAATAATTTTCGGACATACTAATTCAAACTTAATACAACCTTGAGAAATTAAAGGAGGATAATTTATATGTTTAAAACTGCTCTTGCTATTTTCAAAGGCCCTCAACAAACAAGAGATGCAATTGAAGAGATTCAAGGGGGATCCTTGGCTAATAGTAAAATATCCGTCATAGTTCGAAGTGAATTTATGCATCAAGGAGAATTTCGAGAAGAAATAGCCAGTGAACTAGCCTATTACCCCAGTGAAATAAACTTAGATAACTTTAATGCTATGTTAATTCAAGCTCCACCCTTTAACGTTCCAGATTTAGGTGAAGTGGTTGTCGCCGGACCGCTTGCCGGTGAACTCATGCACCAGCCTCAGGGCTATGGACTTGTGCAAGCACTCCATATTTATGGTCTTTCTGAGTTACGTGCACGACATTACGAACATGAAGTACGCACAGGGCATTGGTTAGTATTGATCCAAACACATCATGAAAAAATAAATAAATTAGCGAATACTTTGCGTTCCTATGGTGGCAGAGACATCGAGAAGTGGAATACAAAAATTGAGCATGCCATTTATCCGCTTGGATAAAGTTAAAGCTCTACTTGAGAACGCAATTCCCTAATTTCTTCCACCGTCAGTGCCCGATAACAGCCTATACTGAGGGTATTTTCCAGAGTTATCGATCCAAATCTAATTCGTTCAAGTTTAACCGCTGGATATCCGATTGCTAAAAACATCCGACGAATCTGACGATTTCGCCCTTCATGGATGGTCACTTCTAAGACTTCTAATTGATGTCCTTTAGACTGGATGCTTGTCCCATTGTAAATGCGGCTCACGCGCTCAACTTGAGCCGGAGCGGTACTTCCGTCTTCCAGAAGTACTCCCTGGCGTAACAATTGAAGGGCACTAAGTCCTACTGGCCCTTGCACCCAGACCCGGTATGTTTTTTCTACACCATACGTTGGATGCATCAGGCGATGAGCTAATTCTCCATCGTTGGTAAGCAACAATAAACCGGATGTATCATAATCCAGTCTGCCCACTGGATAAACTCGTACTGAAACATCTTTCATTAAATCAACCACGGTAGGACGTCCCTGTGGATCGCTAGCACTGGTGATCACACTAACTGGTTTGTTGAGAAGATAATAGTGTAATTCAAGTGATCGGTATACCGGATGCCCATCCACCTGAATTCGGTCTGAAATACTCACTTTAGTTCCCAATACAGTAACCTTATTTCCATTTACCGTAACCCGACCCTCTACGATAAGTTGCTCTGAATGTCTACGAGAAGCCACTCCAGCCTGGGCAAGCACTTTTTGGAGACGTTCTCCGTCTCCTTTTTCTTGAGTCCTATTCTCCTGGTTCACGGATCTTCCGTCTCCTCCCATATCTGAGCCTTAGGCACATTCAAAAAAATAACAAGTCAGTATGCCAGTCTATTTTGTGTCATACTGTGTCGGTATGTTCACCTAATAGCCCGCTATGAGGTAATCATACCTCCTTATCTGACGCAAAATATCCTTGGCATCTTTGACTTGTTATTTTCTTTCATATACCTTACTATTGTTTGCCGCTAGTTAAGATATGAACTAGGCTTGAGGTCCAGATGTACCCATACATAGTATACCATAGGTAGAATAACTACAATCAGTAAGTACGTTTAACTGAACTCGTTCAACTAAAGATTAAAACACTTTGCTAACTATCCAAACTGAGACAATCAAGCCTACGAGATCCGCTAATAATCCTACCTTTAAAGCGTAACGGTACTTTTTGATTCCTACCGAACCAAAGTACACGGTAATTACAAAAAATGTAGTGTCAGAACTGCCCAGGAGAGTTGATGCCAAACGACCGATGAATGAATCCGGCCCATGTTGAGTGATTAGCTGTGTTGCTACCCCTAAAGCCCCCGACCCACTAAGCGGACGCATAATAGCCAAAGGTATAATCGAAGCAAAATCCGGATCTAAACCTAAAAGCGCGAAAAGTGGCTGTAACCAACGTGACACTGTCTGCAGTGCTCCGGAATCCACAAAAACGCTTATTGATACTAGCATTCCAATTAAAAATGGGAGAATTCGAACACCAGTTTTAAACCCTTCCTCCGCGCCAGTCACAAATGATTCATAGACAGGGACTTTTCGAAGGTAAGCCAATACAGGGATCAGTAACAGCAATAAAGGAATGGCCCAACGAGAAATCTCGGCGATAAACCTCATCTTGTCCTCCTGTGACGAAAAAAGTAATCTGCGATGATAGCTACGGTCATTGCACATCCCGTAGCGACAATTGTTGTTCCAATAATTTCCGTTGGATTGAGAGAACCTGCTTGCATACGTACTGCAATAACTGTTGCAGGGATTAGCGTAATACAAGAGGTATTCAAAGCAAGGAAAGTAATCATTGCAGGACTTGCGACATCAGGTGTTGAGTTTTCCTTTTGGAGTTCTTGCATAGCCTTTAGCCCAAAAGGTGTAGCTGCATTACCCAAACCCAAGATATTGGCACTTAAATTCATAATAATAGCTCCCAGTGCTGGACTATTGGGCTTAAGGGATGGAAATAAGAGACGAACCGCTGGGCCGAAGACACGTGCAAGACCCTTTATGAAACCAGCTTCTTCTGCTAAGCGCATGAGTCCTAACCATAAGCTCATAACGCCGATTAGTTTAATGGCAACCGATACCCCCAGCTCTGCTGCTTTCATGGCCGAAGCCGTTACTGTTTCGATGTGTCCATTAAGTGCTGAGACAATAATCCCAGTTGCCAACATTAAAAGCCAGATGAGATTAACCATTTCCCACCCCCCTGCCTAAAAGTATGAAAAGGATAAGCAAAAAAGAACGAGTTCATCTCGTTCTTCCTTGCTTATCCTTTTTAGCTTATACAATAATCACGATCCATCGTTTTAGTCACGGGCAATGATAATATCGTCTGATGCTTTCTTCTTCTTATGAAACATCCCTGACACCCGGTCTAACAGATCAGGAACCGTATCAATCAACCGATCAACTACTACATTACTGTCAACAGGTAGAAGTCGAATACTCCCATTACCTACTACTAGAAAAGCAACAGGCTGCACTGATACTCCAGCTCCTGCGCCCCCTCCAAAGGGAAGTGGAGGTGCTTGTCCTCCCGTATTCATAGTTCCTTTGTTATCCTCTGCTTGTGCAAACTCGCTACCGCCTGCTGCGAAACCACAAGAAACCCTTGATACTGGAATTATGATGGATCCATCAGGAGTTTCTACCGGATCTCCAACAATCGTATTAACATCAACAATTTGTTGGATACTTTCCATGGCAGTTTTCATCAAAGATTCAATCGGATGATTACCCATTTGCATGTCTACCCCCTTATACCCCGCCTTAACGTTCTCAACACATTAAAGCCTATAAAAATAATATGGCCGATTCTTAATTGAAATATGCATTGAATATCACATAAAAACCCTACTTTCTTAAATTGTGGAACAACAACCAATGCTGGAGCTCTGACTTCGACTGTCACCTGTTGGTAAAGCCGGGCAAGAGCAAAACTCAACATAGTCCAAAAAGTCCCTGCCGCAATCGCCGTATCAGCCGCATGTATATAGCCAATTTCTATCCGCCAATTAATGGCCTTACAATGGATTCCACGATAGAATTGTTGCTTAACTCGATTTATGTACCGTAACAAACGGGGAACATTCAGCCAAAAACGGATCAGCCACCCTCTCCGTATATAGCGAATACGCGATTTTTTCGTAGCTTTCCTTGTTCCACCTTTGGTTATTGCAACTTGTTCCATTTTAACTTGTGGTCCTTTTTCCCACTCTAATTGGAGGGTTGGGATTATATATTGAATATGCCATAATCCATGCAAAGCACGAAAATTGATTTCCATATTATCTTCCTCTTCAATACGCCTGTATCGAAAATTCACTTCTGCTTTTATAGCTAAACTAATCAACAGAAGTATTGTTATAGCGAGCAAGAACGCTAAAACCCGCACCTACACCCCTCCGCATTTCCCTATCATCGTTTTTACTACACTCTCTATTAAATTATGATACCCTAATTCGAAGATTTCTATGCAAGAGGTCAAATGTAAATACAAAAAGGCCCCTCAATTCACACGTGTGATCGAGGAGCCTTCCTTACTATTGTACTAGTTTATGAAAGTATTATTTTGCCGGAAGCTTGGCAAGTCTTCCTTTATTTGTTGCAATGATATAGGCAAATAAAGCCCAAGTTAATGCAACACCAATTGTTCCAATATTGAAGAACCCTTTATCCGCGGTGTAAATGATGGAATAACCAAGAAATGCTGGGAAGAAAGCGTAATATGCAAAAGGAAGCAATACCTTACGGATAACAGCTCCTTCTCTTCCAAGTAGACCAACAACGGCTGAAGCAGCAACAACATTGTGTACACAGATGATATTTCCAGCTGCTCCTCCAAGAGCTTGAAGTGCCACAACCCAAGTTGGATCAACTCCAATGCGTTCTCCTACACCGAACTGGAACAAGGAGAACATCATGTTGGAAACCGTGTTACTTCCAGCGACGAAAGCACCCAGTCCACCAATCAAAGGAGATAAGAGTGGCCATGCAGACCCAGCGAAATTAGCAGCAGCTTCAGCCATAATGATCGGCATTTTACCGTAGCCAGCTGCGCCCCCTGCTGAGTTCATGAACACTTGCACCATGGGAACTGTGAAGATCAACGCAGAACCTGCACCAAGCATGGTAATTGCTGAGCCTTTCCAAGCTCTAGCATATGCTTTTCCATCCATCTTATGCAAGAAGAATGCAATCAGGGAAACCAAGATAAAGATGGTACCAGGTAAATAAAGAGGTTGGAAGGATGCACTGATGGATGTTCCGAAAATTTCAGTCCAACTAACATTCCAGAGTTTGGACCAACCTAAGATTGGTAAGAAGGAAAGTCGAGAGAGGACAAGGAAGAGGCCAACGAGAACGTAAGGCGTCCATGCCATCATTCCGCTCATATTAGTCTTAGCCGAAATATCCTTAACCTCAAGCGAACCTGTCCAAGCGGGATCCCATTTATCTCTGGGTTCGAAATCCCACGGTTCGCCTTTAGGCATGAGGAAGCCATTCTTAGCAGCGGTTACGACGATAACAAGCCCGGTTAGTCCACCTACCATGGAAGGGAACTCGGGTCCGAGGAAAATTGCAGTAGCAAGATAAGGAATTGTCATGGAGAAACCGGCAAATATTGCAAATTTCCAAACCTGCAAGCCTTCACTAAAGGACTTGTTTTTTCCAAAGTAACGTGTCATGAAAGCAACTACTAGGAGAGGCATTAAGAAACCAGTCATAAAATGAAGGAATGCAACTTTGGTTGCGACGGCAACCCAAATGAAGTCATGCCAGTTAGAAAACCCTAACGATTGGGAATAAGCGACTAATTCAGGAGTATTGAGTCCTGTGCCGACTCCAACGAGCATGGGTGTTCCGACAGCTCCGAAGGAAACGGGGGTACTCTGAATCATCATTCCGGCAACGACGGCAGCCATAGCAGGGAAGCCGAGTCCGACCATCAAAGGAAC
>Ga0209386_1000334_pt1 | contig 24183 bp, 24 predicted proteins | sample NGEPertwo_FD_184510 | JGI IMG/M metagenome (GOLD analysis project Ga0209386, IMG submission 184510) | Arctic peat soil microbial communities from the Barrow Environmental Observatory site, Barrow, Alaska, USA - NGEE Permafrost154B-two... | ecosystem: Environmental > Terrestrial > Soil > Wetlands...
CTCACATCGGTGCTCATATACTCTTGAACTACCTTTAACTTTAATTCATCCGGAAAACAGTTTACTTTTGTCTTCATAATCCTGATTTTAGTTTACTTTTTCTGTAAACCTATTTCAGGACAAGACATTATACCACTTGCAATCTCCCTCTCTCCATCACTCCCTCACTTCCTCACCAGGTCTCCCCCTCCCTTCTTCCCTCCACCTTATCTCCCCGCTTGGGTATCTCGAATTCAACTATCTCGTTGAGAATGCAAAAGCTGTTATTACCGACTCCGGTGGTATTACAGAAGAAACAACGGTAATGGGTGTGCCTTGTATTACGTTGCGCGACAATACTGAAAGACCTGAAACGATTACGATTGGTACAAATGAATTGATTGGAATAAATCCTGCCTCAGTCAAACCCGCAATAGATAAGTTATTTTCCGGAACCTGGAAAAAAGGTGGAATACCCGAATTATGGGATGGAAAAGCAGCTGAAAGAATTGTAGAACATTTGAGTGAAATTTATGGAGAATAGAAAGAAAATATTAATTGTTTCAGCACCTTTTTACCCGCAGAATAGTCCGCGTGCAAACCGGGCAACAGAATTGGCAAAAGAATTTGCAAGACAAGGACATGATGTAAAAGTACTTACAGTTTTTGGAGATGCCAACTACAATATTATAGCAAAGGATTTTGGTATTTCCATATCTAATTTAGGCAGACGAAAGTGGAAAAGTCCTAAATTTGGAAAGTCTAAAATTGGTTACTTTTTAACACGTGCTTTCTTGAGATTTTTATCACTCACCATTGAGTTTCCGAATATTGAACTCACATTTATGGTAAAAAGAGCCTTAACGCTTGAAAACAATTATGATTTAATGATCTCGAGCGCTGTACCTTATCCTGTTCATTGGGGGGTAGCAGCTTCAAGAAAAAAGAATCATCAGATTGCTAAAATTTGGATAGCTGATTGTGGCGATCCATATATGGGTTGTAAAACAGACAGCTTTAATAAACTTTTCTACTTTAAATTTATAGAGAAATGGTTTATGCATAAAACCGATTTTATATCTGTTCCCACTGAGGGATCAATTGATGGTTATTATCATGAGTTTCATCATAAAATCAAAGTGATTCCGCAGGGATTTAATTTTAATGAAGCCCCTATTTATCAGGGTGTGATTAATAATTCGGTACCGACTTTTGCCTATGCTGGTGGTTTTATTCCCAAAATCCGCGATCCTCATGAATTTCTTGAATTCCTGATTAATATTAACATACCTTATAAGTTTATTATTTACACAAGAACTGCAAATATCGTGAGACCTTTTGCTCTAAAGTCAAATGGTCAGATAGAAGTATTGGAATATATTTCAAGAAACGATTTACTATTTAGACTTAGCCAGATGGATTTTTTGGTTAATTTCACAAATGGAACAGGTGTTCAAACCCCAAGTAAACTAATTGATTACGCATTAACTAAAAGACCTATTCTTTCCGTAGGTTCAATAAATAGTAATTTTAAAAATGCTGAAGAATTTTTAAAAGCTAATTATGATGGTAGACAGGTTATTGATAATTTGGAACAATATAATATTCAAACAATTGTCAGTCAATTTCTGAAATTACTTGAATTGGAGATCATTAAAAATACACGTTGATTTTTTTTTGTTTTTAACGATCCATATGCGCGGACCAATAAACTTCAGAAACAATATTTTAGATCCAGACAACAAGTTTGTTTGAATTCTATTTATATTATGGCCATTTTATACCTTATTATTTGCCATTCTAAATTATCGGCATGCGTTTGCAAAAAATGGGTTTGCATTTTTATGGAAGGGATGTACTTTGCTAAAAAAGGATATTTTGACAAAGTAAGTTTCAATAGCTAAGACTTTTAGACTTGAGAAGAGGTAGTTATGTAGTTGCGATTTTGAAAGAGCACAGGTTTGCAAAATAAGAAATAGTAGCCACATTATAACGTACTGATGCCGAGAATAGAGTTACAAACGTAAATCCAAATCAACAAAAGATAGCACCACATTTTAATGCTCTTGTTGATCGTAAGATAATCAATAACAGTTCGCAAAAATTGTATTGGGGTGGAATTTACTTTTGGAAAGTTTCATCAAACGGGCTTAAAAAAAGTAGTATTCGGGAATCATTATTTCTTCTTTCGAAATATGGCGATTGGATTTTAAAATATGCCTGTCTGGTAATTAAATGTCGGTTACTTCCACAGGTGGAAGTACAATTGAATATAGTTACAATACGCTTAAATTCAAACAAAATCCTCTCTTGACACTTTTTTATTTTCATATATGCTCACGAAAGTAAAAATGCTTTTTTATTATATATTATTTGCAATAATCGATTGTTAAACCATGCTTTCTATAAATTATGCTGATATATTGGCTTAATTTCATTTCAATAATCCTTATGGGAATTTTATTTCTAAATAATAGAAATAAAAGATTTTACTATGTAAGTTTCATTATAATAGTTATAATACAAATTTGTATTAGTGCCCTTCGCAATCGCATGGTTGGTGTTGATACTCCTGTGTATACCGATAGATTTATACCTGAGATTACTATTAAAACGCTCAAGACGATTTGGATTGAGGAAAAGGATCCTTTTTTTTATATACTCATAAAGCTAATTCGTTATCTGGGAGATTCATATTCCATCTATTTTACAGCACTTGCATTAATTTTCTGGTCATTAACGGCAGTCACAATAAAAAAATATGGTGCAAATATATTTCTGTCATTCCTTGTTTTTATCGCGTACCGATTTTCCGATTTTCCGATGAATGCCATGAGGCAGGGAGTAGCTATTGCAATCGTATTTTTTTCATTCAGGTATATAGTCGAAAAAAAGTTAATATTATTCTCTATTACAATTATTGTTGCATCATTTTTCCATAAATCAGCATTAATCTTTTTACCAGCCTATTTTTTTCAATTTATTAATATCAATAAATATTGGAGATATCTGCCATTTATAATTTTATTTTTTCTTATAGCCAAGGATTTTCTGTACAATAATATTTTTTCGCTTCTTTTTGATGTAGATTCTAATTATGAAGTCTATGCAATAGTTAAAGATGAACACGGTATTTTATATTATGTATTATATCTTGTGTCTTTTACGATCTGCTATATGTTCGTAGGTAGATTAAAAAACAATCGAAAAGTAGCAATTCTTCTCAATCTAACTTTTATCGGGGTTCTTTTTCAAACTATTTGCCTTGTGAATCCCTTGTTTAATCGGATATCGATTTACTTCAGTCAATTCTTTGCACTTTTGATCCCATACATCTGTTTTAGCATGGGAATAAGATCAAATTATTCCCACGCCTTTTTCTTTTGGGTCTTTTTCCTGTTATCACTCTATATTTTGGGTGGTCCTGCTCCTGGAATAGTACCTTATTCATTTTTTTGGCAAGTGCCTAAATAATTTTTTACTAAATGCAAGCATTAAAGAAAAAAATCATCAGGAATCTCTCCAATCTCCCGGGTTGGAGCACAAATCGAAAAATTATAATTATTGAATCCGATGACTGGGGAGCCATTCGGATGTCTTCCGATGAAGCATACAAGCAACTAAATATTAAAGAGGTTAAAGCGTGCAGTGATGACGAAGAACGTTATCTGAGCAATGATGCTTTAGCATCAGAGAATGACCTGAGTGGCCTTTTTGAAATATTATCTGCTATTAATGATAAATATGCCAATCCTGCGGTCTTTACGGCCGTTAGTGTTGTTGCCAATCCTTTATTTGACAAGATTAAGGTAAATGGATTCCGTAAATACTTTTATGAGCCATTCACCGAAACACTTAAACGATACCCAGAACACAGCGGCTCTTTTGAACTATGGAAGGAAGGGAAAGAAAAGCGGCTTTTTGTTCCACAGTTTCATGGCAGGGAGCATCTGAATGTGTTCAACTGGTTGAAAGCATTGCGATCAGGGGAGATAGATACGCTGGCTGCCTTTGAACATGGTGTTTATGGTATTACGCCGCGTAACCCGATTAATAACATATCTTATCAGGCAGCATTTGATTTTGAAGATATTTCTGAAGTCGAATACCAAAAAACTGTAATAGAGGATGGCTTGCAACTTTTTGAGCAACTATATGGATTTAAAGCAACTTTTTTTGTGCCAACAAACGGCCCTTTCAGCAATAGCCTTGAGGAAACGACTGCAAAAATGGGGGTCAGGTACATGGGTGCTGCAAAAATACAATCTGAACCAATTGGTCAGGGGAAATTCAAAAAGCATTTCCATTACCTTGGACAGAAAAATAAATTCGGCCAGCATTATTTGACCCGTAATTGTTTTTTTGAACCATCATCGAACCTAAAAACTGATTGGGTGGATGCGTGCATGAATGATATAATCATCGCCTTTCGCTGGCATAAACCGGCAGTCATCAGCAGTCACAGGGTTAATTACATTGGTTGGTTAAATCCATCAAACCGTGATAAAGGACTCACTCAATTAAAAATATTATTATCCAGGATTGTAAAAAAATGGCCTGATGTTGAATTTATGACATCTGATCAACTGGGTGATATCATTTCACAATAAAAATAATGAGCTTCAGTTTAAAGCAACATTTCACACGCAACCTACTTAATATTCCAGGCTGGCGAACCAATCGTAGGATTGTGGTCATAGAGAGTGATGATTGGGGAAGTGTTAGAATGCCTTCAATCGAAGTTTATGAGAAGTTTCTAAAAGCGGGAATTCGGGTTGATAAAGATCCTTACTGCCGTTACGACTCTTTGGCTACCAAAGATGATTTAGAAGCACTTTTTGAGGTTCTTTCTTCCGTAATGGATTCGACAGGTCGACGTGCAGTATTAACGGCAAATAGTGTGGTAGCCAATCCGGATTTTGACAAAATTAAAGCAGCTGATTTCACCCAATATTTTTTTGAGCCTTTTACAACGACCTTGAAACGAAGCAGCCGACATGAGGGAGTTTTTGATTTATGGAAAAAAGGTATTGCAGATGGGGTTTTTCATCCTCAATTTCACGGAAGGGAACATTTGAATGTAGATAAATGGCTTCAGGTATTGCGCGAAGGCGAAAAGGCGACACGGTTGGCATTTGATTTTGAAACATTCGGGTTGACAGAAGCAACTGTTCCTACGATTAAAAACAATTACATGGGAGCTTTTAATTCTGCTACTTCTGATGCAATCATTTATTATGACACAATACTGAAAGAAGGCCTTGATTTATTTGAAGAATTGTTTGGATACAGGTCAAGTTCATTTATACCTACAACATATACATGGAGTCCGTTGATTGAACCTTCTTTAAAGAAATATGGAGTGGATTATCTTCAAGGGATGGTTTCACAGCATATTCCATTGGATGATGGCAATACTTTTAAATACAAAAACAATAATTTTCAAGGCAAGAGAAACATTTTCGGGCAAATTTATTTAACTAGAAACTGTTTTTTTGAACCAACTCAGTGCAGTAATAAAATTGATGTAGTAGACGAATGTTTGCATCGAATAAAAATTGCTTTTAATTGGGGAAAAGCAGCTGTCATAAGTAGTCATCGTTTAAATTTCATTGGCTCAATTGACTGTGAAAACAGGAATAAAAATCTCATTTTATTTAAGGATTTACTAAATAGAATTGTAAAATATTGGCCAGATGTGGAATTTATGTCGTCCGATCAACTAGGAGATGTAATGAAAACTCAAAAACTAAAGAATTAGTCGTTTCTGAAACCAAATTGTATTACCAAACCTCCAATTAAATATTGATTTTTCACAGCAATGATGATAAAAACGCTCAAAGATTATAACCTATTTAGAAGAGCCGATTTAAAAATAAACGGTGTTAAAAGACAAAACATTTCATTAAAAATGAAGTCTTTTTTTTTCCATAGCCTCCGATGATATTTTTAAAATATCTCCGTAAGTATGAGTATTTTTCAAATTGTCGCGGGTTGCACAGCAAAATATTGATGGTATATTACTATTCTAAATATAGAAGACATTCTCACAAAACAGGGATAAGCATACCAAAAAATGTATTTGATGAAGGACTATGTATCCCCCATTTTGGTACAATCGTTGTAAACGCTGCATGTAGAGTGGGTAAAAATTGTATGATTCAGACCTGTGTAAATATTGGCGCCAACGGAGGTAGCTGTAGTGCTCCTCAAATTGGAGAAAATGTATATATCGGACCAGGAGTTAAAATATTTGGAGATACAATTATCGCCGATAATTGCTATATCGGTGCAAATGCTGTTGTTAATAAGTCATTTTTGCAAAAGGGATCTGTTATTGTAGGTATTCCTGCCAAAGTTGTGAAATTAGAAGATGAAGTTTGGTGGGAGAAAAACAGGTTAGAACTTGAACGATAAAAAAGGAAATGAAAAGAAAAATACTTTTAATAGTTCCTATAAATCATGGCACAATTGGCCTGGTATCTTTTAACTTATATCAGGCTTTATTGAACACTCCTGGAATAGATGTTAAAGTTGCACTTGTTTATGAAAAAACAGGAGGAAATATATCCTTTGGAAATAGTATTGTATTTTCTCAAAAAAGATTATCCGGGTTGAATGAACAAATACTTATTTTCAGGAAAGTTAGCTGGTTACGCAAAATCAAGAAAAATTATTCACCTGATATAACGATCAGCACTCTTTTTGGTTGCTCTACACTTAATGTTTTAGCAAAGGGTAGCGAAGTTAAAATAGGCATATTCCATTCTCCGCATCAACAAACAAAGCTGAAAGGATTTTTGGCTTATTGCTTAACTTACTTAAACTATAAATTCGTTTATCCTCACCTTGACAAATTATTTTGTGTTAGTCATGAGGTGTACAATTCTATTATTGATAGTTTTCCACAGATTAGCCTAAGTAAATTGGATGTTGTTTATAATGTTCACGATATTGAAAAAATCAAAACATTAGCATTGGAGGAACTAAATGCTGACGAAAACAAAATTTTTAAAGGCAATGTGATATTATACTGCGGAAGATTAGATAAGAACAAAGCTCCGGATAGATTAGTCCGAGCCTTTGGTGAACGATATAAACAATTTCCCCCCAATTCCCATATCGTTTTTTTAGGGAATGATACTGACAAGATGTGGAATGATTTAGTAAAAATCGCAACTAAGTTTGGAATTGGTGATAGAATTCACTTCTTGAAGTCCCAATCAAATCCGTATAAATTTATGGCACGATCAAAGGTCTTGGTTTCCTCATCCTATAGTGAAGGATTACCTGGTGTCTTAATAGAATCAATACTATTGGGCACCCCCGTTGTAACAACAAATTCTTCCAAAGGAGTTTGGGAGATTCTTTCGTGTGAAAATGATTATTCTTCAAATTTAGAGAATATATTTTGTGCTGATAATGGTGTAATTTCATCAAATTTATCTGATAAAGATCCGACAAAATATGGTCAGGATATTGCAAATATGTCGCATGCATTAGAATATATTTTTGCACACGATCTAAGTCACAATCATTTCTTTTTTAAAGATAAAATAACACCTGTGAATGTCGTGAAAAAATATCTTTTAAAATAGCCATGAATAATATTTCGATCTGTAAAAACTGCTATGGCTGTGGCGTTTGTGTTATTATTTGTCCACAGAAGATTATCAATTTAGAATTGGACAAAGAAGGGTTTTATCACCCGAATATATTTGACATTGATGCTTGTACAAATTGTGGAAAATGTTTGAATGTGTGTGCATTTTATGTTGAAAAAATTTCGGAAACTGCAAAAATAATTCCTGAAAGTTTTTCAGGATGGAGTAAAAACAACCAAAATCTGGCTCGATGTTCCTCTGGTGGTGTGGCGTTTGAGATTGGCGCTTATTTGATAAATAAAGGTTACAAAGCCTGCGGTGTAAAGTACAATGGTGAATTAAAGAGGGCCGAACATTTTATGGCCGCTTCTGTCAATGATTTCACCCCAAGTATAGGTTCAAAATATATTCCAAGTTACACTTTAGCCGGATTTACTCAAATTAATGCTACTGATAAATTTTTCATAACGGGTACCCCTTGTCAAATTGAATCTTTGAGAAGATATATTCGCAAGGAAAAAATTGAGGATAATTTCGTTTTATTGGATTTCTTCTGCCATGGGGTTCCTTCAGTGAATTTGTGGATTAAATATTTGGAGATGTTCGCAGAAATAAAAGGAAGTGTGTCTGATGTTACCTGGCGGAATAAAGAAAATGGCTGGCACCACTCCTATAAAGTTAAACTTACGGGGAATAGTGGAGACTCACAATACGCAATAAATGGAGGTAATTTATTCTATAAGTTTTTTTTGAAAGATGTTTGTCTTGGAAAGGCTTGTTATGAAAAGTGTAAATATAAATTGACAGCCTCCGCAGCAGATATTAGAATAGGCGATTTGTGGGGAAACACCTATAAATCAAATGAAGAAGGTGTTAGTGGAGTTATTGTTCTCACTCAAAAAGGCAAAAATATAATTGCAAAAATTGATACATGTGTATTTAATAAAGAAGAAATATCAGTAGTTCTTTCGGGGCAATTGAAGAAATCACCTAAAGAACCATTTATTCGAAAATTTATATTAAAGGCATTATCAACAAATAAATCATTAAAACAAATTGCAAATACTTATTTAAATATCTACAACTTCACGTTAATCCCCAAAAAAATAATAAAAATTGCAAAATTCAAAAGAGAATAACTATTAATTATTTACAAATACTATGAGGATTAAGACAATAACCTGCCACGATGTATATAACTTTGGAGCTTCTCTACAGTCATATGCATTGATGAAGTATTTGGAAGGATTAGGTCACGAAGTAGAGATAATTGATTACAAACCAGATTACTTAACGTTTAATCTTTGGGCGATTGGTAAGCGATGGAATAAAAATTTCATTATGCGTTGGCTTTACTTTTTATATGTTGTACCTATGCGATTAAAAAATAAAGGACGAAGAAATAAATTTGACGATTTCACCAAATTATATCTAAAACTAACTCCTTCAAAATATTATACCAATAAAGAATTATGTAATAATATGCCGATCGCCGATGTTTACTTTGCCGGAAGTGATCAGATATGGAATTCTGCTTTACCAAATGGAAAAGATCCTTCTTTTTATTTAAATTTCATCAAAAAAAGAGCCATAATTGCTTCTTATGCTGCAAGTTTTTCAATTAGCAAGGTCGCAATGGAAAATGCAGAATTCGTAAAAAAAAGCTTGCAAAAATTTGATTATATTTCAGTTAGAGAGAAAACCGGGTTGGCTATTCTTGAGTCATTTGGCATTAAAGGTGTACATGTCCTTGACCCTGTATTTTTATTAAAAAGAGACTTTTGGTTAACTTTAACGAATGATAGAATACAAGCCAAATACATTTTTGTTTATGACCAGGAAAATAATCCTTTAATAAAATCCTTCGCCCAAAAGATTTCAAAACAAACAGGTTGGAAGATCGTGGCAATAAAGAATCTATATCCGTTGAGTTATGCAGATAAAAAAGAGATTAATGTTGGTCCTCAGGAGTTTCTGTCTTTAATCAACAATAGTGAAGTTTGTTTAACAAACTCTTTTCACTGCACCGCGTTTTCAATCATATTCGGAAAAGAAGTTTATGTATTCAAACGAACACATGAAAAAGTAAATTCGCGGATGATTGATCTGCTGAATATGGTAGGATTAGAAAACAGAATTATTGATGATCACTCGTTACCCTTTGATGATAAATTAATAGATTACTCCTCAGTTAATAAAGTATTAAACAGTAAACTGCAATATTCAAAAGAATTTCTGCAACAAGTTTTGTGCGCAAAAAAAAATGAAAATCCTCATAGTCAATACCCCTTTTAATACGGGCAGTATTGGCTGTACTGCCGAATATATCGGCAAGTCAGTGCTGGGTAATGGACATCAGAGTTTTAATGCAGCCAGTTTTGCGAAAAGGCCAAAGGCTTGGTTGTTTATTTGAAATAGAAATTAGTGAGATCAAAAGCTGCACGGGCTCATAACAAGGTTGTTCAGCCGGAAAAGTTTTGGATCAAAAACTGCAACTTTGCCGCTGATTATATTGATGCTTTTACAAAAGCAATTGGTCTGTTACCTAATTATGATATTTTATGGGGCATTATCGACAAGAACACTGCTTTTATCAGTGAATCCAATAATTTTTAACCTCGTAAAGGATTTTTAAAATTTCATCTTCTCAAGTAATAGCAAAGTGAGTAAACTTCTCGCAAACCGAAAATGATTATTTGGCTATTGCATGCGGCAACTAAAAAATCAAATTATAAACGCATGAAAAATATTCTATATTTATACAGAGAGATCATGCCCCACCATATTCCTGTATTAAAGGAACTTGTACAAAGTGGCTATAATGTAACAGTAGTTCATGTTAGCTTAAAAAAACTAACTCCATACCAAATACCATTTTTAGAAAATGTAAACTTTTTAAATAAAGAAGAATTTACACAGAAAATGCTTAATAAACTTGCAATAGAGCTTAAACCATCCGTTCTATTTGTCTGCGACAGAACCAATGCTATTTACAATATTACAGCGCTACTATTGCGCAAAAGGTTTAATACACCCGTAATTTGTGGTTGTGACACTCAGTGGAGAGGAGGCAAACAATGGGCAAATGTATTTACAGCTTGGTTCCGCCATAACAGGTACTATTCCCATATGTTAGTTGCCGGAATGCGCCAGTTTGAATATGCAAAGAAACTTGGGTTTGAAAACTCGAAAATTATCTGGCCTTTATATTCTGCGGACTTAAATAAGTTTAATAAAATTGAGATTGATGTTAAAAGATTCTCCGGGAGTAAAAATATACTTTTTGTTGGTCGATTCGCGGAGGTAAAAGGTTTGAATATTTTACTTTCAGCATGGTCTTCAATACAAGATAAAAAAGGAACTACACTAACATTGATAGGCAGTGGTCCCTTAAAAGGCAAATTATCTTATTCTTCGGACGTAGTAGTTCACGAATTTATGAGTCAGTCTGAATTGCTGGAAATTTCTTCGAAAGCTTCCTGCTTTGTCCTTCCTTCGATTTTTGAGCCATGGGCATTAGTGATTCATGAATTTGCCGCTGCAGGTCTCCCTATGATCGTAACAAGCTCATGTGGTGCAACAATTCACTTTGTACTGAATAATTACAATGGATTTGTAGTTGAATCCGACAATGTTGAAGAATTAAAAAATGCATTGATTCGAATTATAGATTCTGATGCCAATCAACTGTTTGAATTTGGAAAACGAAGTCGTGAGCTTTCGAAAAGTATAACCCCAAAAATGGTAGCAGCAGCGCTACTTTCTGTTGTAAAAGAATGAAAATCCTCCAAATCAATTCCTCCGTTAATACAGGCAGCACAGGCCGTATAGCCGAAGATATCGGTAAGGTATTACTGAAAGATGGGCATCAAAGTTTTATTGCTGCAGGTTTTACGGAGAGACCAAGTACATCGCAGGTTATTAAAATTGGGAATCAGTGGGATCAAAAACTGCATGGGATTAAAACCAGACTGTTCGACCGGCACGGTTTTGGATCTAAAAATGCCACTTTGAAACTGGTAAAGGAGCTTGCACGAATCAAACCTGATCTTATTCACCTTCATAACCTGCATGGTTACTACCTGCATATTGATGTTTTATTTGCGTATTTAAACAAAATTCAGTTGCCAGTCGTATGGACGTTTCATGACTGCTGGCCGTTTACAGGGCATTGTTCTTTTTTCGATCGTTATCAATGTACCAAATGGCAGACAGTATGTCATCATTGTCCGAATACAAAGGGTTATCCGGCAAGCCTTGGCATAGACAACTCACTCCGGAATTACCAGGATAAACAATACATCTTTAATTGGCTGGATAACTGCACCATCGTTACCCCTTCCGAATGGCTGGCAGAACATGTCCATCATTCTTTTTTGGGGAATTACCCGGTAAAATACATCCATAATGGGATTGATCTGGAAGTGTTCTCCCCCACTGTCAGTTCAGAAAGCACACTTGCCAACTATCAAATAAACAACACTCCTTTTATTCTGGGTGTTGCAAGCACCTGGGATTTACGCAAAGGATTAAAAGATTTTGAGGAGCTGGCCCTGCGAAAAGACAAACCCTTTCAGGTTGTTTTGGTTGGCCTGTCTAAAAACCAGCTGGCGTCACTGCCAACCGGAGTTATTGGAATAGCGAGGACTGAAAATACAGCTGAACTGGCGGCATTGTATGCTGCAGCGACTGTTTTTGTAAACCCATCGTATGTCGATAATTTCCCCACGACGAATCTTGAAGCATTGGCATGTGGTACGTCCGTGATCACTTACAACACGGGTGGCAGTCCTGAAGCAATTGATGCTGAGACAGGAATCGTTGTCGAAAAAGGGGACGTCAGCGGATTGTACGAAGCGATAAAGCTGGTTTGCAGTAAAGGGAAAGATTTCTACACCGGTAAATGTCGCGAAAGAGCGGTCCGGTACTTCAATAAAGAGGATCGGTACACCGAATATTTGGAATTGTACAAATCAATGCATCAGCGGTAGAGGATTGAAGGAAACGATATTTAACGAACATTGTATTGTAACGTACGGGCAATGTTATTAACCTGAGTTCGATAGATTTGTTAGTTTAATATTCATAAAATAAGGTAATAAGGTTGGTTTAGGTTACTTATATGTATTCTACTGAGGTTGAAAAACAGGATAAGGTTTTAAAACCTTATTTTCTAAGCCTTACCTTAGTAGCCCTATTTAGTCCCAAAGCCACAAAAACCTTATTACCTTATTGGATTTCATGCGTTTATAATTTGTTCTTTAATTGTCGCATGGAATCAAAGATCAGCGAAGCTAATAGCCATATAATCATTTTTGGTTTGTGAGAAGTTTTTCTTATGGCTATTTCATCTGTATATAATTTGTTTTTTAAAGGTCAGATGGAATCGAAGATCAGCGAAGATAATAGCCAGGCGAAATATTTGCTTCGCAGATTTCCTCTTCGTTCCAATTCATTTCGGTTTGTGACTTTTTAGTCATGGCTATTTCAAGTGTTTTGAGCTTTGCCATCTATCGAACTCAGGTTATTAAATCAGGCAAATAATTAAAATGGAACACTGATAAAACAGCTTATTAAAAAATCAGCGAAAATCAGCGTTATTTTTATCCGCGTTATCCGCGTTCCAATCCTCAAATAAATCAGCATCCGGCTTTCAATGAATAAAAAACCGATTGTTTTCGTTAATCAAAGTTCAGGCTACCTGATGATTGATATCATCCATGCTGTTGGGAAAAACTATTCCGAGAGCGTGCTGATTGCCGGAACCATCAATCCGCGAAACAATCCGTTGGGAGATGGTGTTATCGTTGAAAAAATAGTCCCTATCAACCGGAAATCAACCATTAAAAGATTATTATCGTGGTCGCTGGGATTTCTGAAAGCGCTGTACCTGGTCAAAACAAAATACAGAAACGCGCACCTGTTTCTAACCACGAATCCGCCCTTTGCGCCGCTGATACCACTGTTTTGCAAAAATAGTTACACGCTTCTGGTCTACGATGTTTACCCGGATTTACAGATCAGTTCAATTGACTATATTTGTTGATTATTAAGCAATGCCTAATATGAACAATCAAACTGAATTAGAGCGACTAATTGCACTTGGGGAAGGAGAAAACCTTGAGTTTAAAAGCAGTTTCAATAATGAGCTTATTGAAACACTGGTTGCTTTTGCAAATACAAGTGGCGGAAAGGTTGTAGTAGGCTTCAATCAAAAAAAAGAATTTTCGGGAGTAACTATTAATTCAGAATCAGTCCAAAACTGGATCAATGAAATTAAAAACAAAACATCGCCTTCATTGATACCAGATGTGAGTGTTTTAGAATCAGAGGGTAAAACGGTTGTTGTTTTTTCTATTCAGGAATACCCCATCAAGCCGGTTTCAACGCGTGGCAAGTATTTTAAACGAATTGCAAACTCAAACCATTTATTGAGTATATCAGAAGTTGTGAATCTTCACTTGCAATCGTTTAATACAAGTTGGGATTTTCATGTCAATAACCAGTTTAAAATCGATGATATTTCGCTTGATAAAGTTCAGGCAGCAATTGATATTATCAATCAAACAAGCGCAAGGATCAACGACGACCCATTTACATTTCTGCTAAAGAATGATTTATTGCGTGATGGAAAACTGACCAATGCCGCTTATTTGTTATTTACCGAAAGAGACACTGTCTTAACCACCATCGAATTAGGTCGTTTTCAGACTGAGACCATTATTAAAGACAGTGCACGCACAAAATCAGATATTTTAGCGCAGGTTGACCTGGTCATGGATTTTGTTCGAAAACACATTAACAAAGAAGTTATCATTACCGGACAACCTCGTAACATACAAAAATGGCAATACCCGTTGGAAGCGATCAGGGAAATTATTACCAATATGATTATTCACCGCGATTATCGTTCATCATCCGATTCTATCGTCAAAGTATTTGATGACCGGATTGAATTTTACAATCCCGGCAGACTGCCTGATAGCATAACGGTTGAAGATTTGCTTTCGAACAATTATAAATCAACACCAAGGAACAAACTAATTGCCGATTTTTGCAAAAGCATCGGACTGATCGAAAAATATGGTTCAGGAATCCGGAGGATAGTTGAGTACTTTACAGAAGCACAACTCCCCCACCCTGAATTCAGAAATATCTCCGAAGGGTTTATGGTGACGGTTTTTGCTAATAATAATGTCCCCGATAATGTCCCCGATAATGTCCCCGATAATGTCCCCGATAATATACCGGAAGGAAGAATGCAATTAATATTGGAATTTGTAAAACACAATAACAAAATTCTATTGCTGGAATTATCGGAAAAACTAAAGGTTTCCAAGAGAACAGTACGAAGAGATATTGAAAAACTTAAGTTTGAAAATAAACTAAAAAGAATTGGTGGGGAGAAAGGCGGATATTGGGAAATTATTGGATAGTTAGTTACAGATGGAGACAAATTAAAGTGAATAATCCAAATTAAAATTACTTTTATTTTATGATGAGTCAATCGCTTTTGCAACTAATATTGAGGTGGTCAAATGAGTGGTCAAATAAGTAGTGCAATAGGTGGTGCAATAGGTGATGTAATAGGTGGTGCAATAAATGGTGCTGAAAAAGTTTTATCAGGAAGTAAATTACAAATACTTGCACTAATATAAAAATCTCCTATAATATCTTATCGGGAAATATCGAAAATACTCAACATAAATGAATCAGCAGTTCTCAAGCATATCAAGCGCCTCAAAGAAACAGGATTGCTTATTCGAATGGGAGGAACAAGAGGTTTCTGGAAGATAAAATAAAAAGTAAAAACCCATCCACAGTTGAATTGATTGGAATATAAATACCGATGGCTGCTTGGCACACATCAAAGCTATCTTAACAAAAATAAGTTGGAATATTATCTTGATGAGTATGTATTCAGATATAATAAACGAACTTCAACAAGTAGAGGGCTTTTATTCATGCGATTAATAGAACAAGCAGTGATAACAGCCCCTGTATCGTACAAAGAAATTATCAATCAAAATCACGGGTAAAGTTTGTATACCCCATAAATGAAAATGGAACCTGGCCAAAACAGATTATTAAAAAAATCAGCGAAAATCAGCGTTATTTTTATCCGCCTCATCCGCGTTCCATTCCTCAAATAAATCAGTATCCGCCTTTAAATGAATAAAAAACCGATCGTTTTCGTTAATCAAAGTTCAGGCTACCTGATGATTGATATCATCCATGCTGTTGGGAAAAACTATTCCGAAAGCGTGCTGATTGCCGGAACCATTCATCCGCGAAACAATCCGTTAGGAGATGGGGTTACCGTTGAAAAAATAGTCCCTATCAACCGGAAATCAACTATTAAAAGATTAATATCGTGGTCGCTTGGATTTATGAAAGCGCTGTGCCTGGTCAAAACAAAATACAGAAACGCGCACCTGTTTCTAACCACGAATCCACCCTTTGCCCCGCTGATACCGCTGTTTTGCAGCAATAGTTACACGCTGCTGGTCTACGATGTTTACCCGGACGTATTGACCGAATTTAAACTGCTCGGAAAAGGCTCAATCATCGTAAAGCTTTGGCAGAAAGCGAACCGGAAAGTATATGCCAAAGCAGACCAGCTATTTACGATTTCAGAAGGGATGAAGCGTTGCATGGAACACTATTCGGGTGAAAACCCGGTGCAGGTGGTTCCTGTCTGGACCGATAACCAGTTTCTAAAACCTGTTGTGAAAAGTGAGAATCCTTTTATAATCAGCCAGGGACTTGAAGATAAATTTATTGTATTGTACTCGGGTAACCTGGGTTATACGCATGAGCTGGATGTAATCCTTGAAATAGCGGCACAAATGAAGCGGCCCGATCTGTTTTTCCTGATCATTGGAGATGGAGAGAAGAAAAACCTGCTGCAGCAAAAGATTTCAGAGGAAGGGTTGACGAACTGCCGGATATTACCCTGGCAACCGGTTGAGATGCTCCCCTACTCGCTGGCAAGCGCTGATCTGGGAATTGTCAGTTTAGGGAAGGGCGCATCGTTGTTAAGCGTACCCAGTAAAACCTTTAACCTGTTGTCTGTTGGTGCGCCGTTGTTGTGCATCGCGTCGAAGGAATCGGAGCTATCGGGGTTGGTTCATCAACACAACATTGGGAATTGCTTCACACCCGATCAGGTACAGGCGATGATTGATTACATTGAGTTATTGGCAGACAATCACGAATACCATCAGACGATCAGCCGTAATTCGCTATTCGCCTCGAAACAATACGGTCCGGAGAACGCGGAGAGGTTTACGGGTATCGTCGATCCGTAGGGACGATCCTGCGTGGTCGTCCCTGCGTGGTCATCCCCTTTATCAGGTTTTGGTTTAGAAATTTATCGTCCTTAAGAAAAAGGAATCAACGGATTACAAAATTCATCATCCAAAAACTCCTTTCGATTGATCTGTATCCTTGCGCCGGTACAGGGTACCAAAATCTTTCGGGTATTGCAGACCGGCACTAAAACCTTCGGCACCATCATCCCTGGCTTAAAAGCCAGGGCTATTAAATGGATCGCTCCTACGGAGCTTTAAAAAATTGCTTATCGCCAGATGAGGTATGTTACGTAGGGACGACCACATAGGATCGTCCCTGCGTGATCGTCCCCTTTATCAGGTTTTGGTTTAGAAATTTATCGTTCTTAAGAAAAAGGAATCAACGGATTACAAATTCATCATCCAAAATCTCCTTTCGATTGATCCGTTTCCTTGCACCGGTACAGGGTACCAAAATCTTTCGGATATTGCAGACCGGCTCTAAAACCTCCGGCATCATCATCCCTGGCTTAAAAGCCAGGGCTATTAAATGGATCGCACCTACGGAGCTTTAAAAAATTGCTTTTCGCCAGATGAGGTATGTTACGTAGGGACGACCACATAGGATCGTCCCTGCGTGGTCATCCCCTTTATTCGCATCGAAACAATATGGTCCCTGGAACACTTAGCGATTAACGGGGATTTAAAATAGATGAAGAACCCGGATAAACAAGAAGGTTTAACTCCTGATTGGGGTAATGTTAGAATCTGATAAAGAGGGGTGTAATAGATTGAAAGTTTCACCACCAAATATTATAATTTAAAATTTTTACTATTTTTGTTGTATTGGATACATCATTTAATTAAAAATTAGTTTGTTGGACTTAATCAAAAGACAAGAAAACGAAAAGAAGTTTCCAAATTTTAAGGAACTGCCAGATGGTTCAAGAATATACTGGTTTGAAATAGAGGGACGTATGGGATGGAAAGCTAAATACTTAAAAACAGTTGACCATCAAGAGACAACATTGTCCTTTTGGCAGGAGATATATGATGAGACTGGTTTACTTGTAGAGGTTCATGCAAAATATCCAATTGATAAAGGACATATAAAAATTGAAAGACCATGATAATAACAAAACAACAACTTGCTGTTAATATGTTGAATTATTTACAGCACAAAACGAGTTTAAGTGATTTGGTCGATTGGGCTGAAAATGCCCTGATGGCAGGAACCATTCAAGGCGATGATCAGGATGTTGTTCGTGACATATTAGCCAGACTTGGATTGGCAGATGTAAAATCTTTTGGACTTTTCTGGGAAGATTGTAATGATATCATGAACAAACTGGGTTATGTTTTAAAGATCGATGCAGGATTGGTTGCTTAAATGTGACCTTTAGAAACTTTGAAATTCCAAATAATCCACTGATTCAGTTTAGCAGACCTGTATCGTAAGGGCGATCCTGCGTGATCGACCTATTTTTAGCCATTGAAAAACAAATGACAGACAGATAAACCTGACACGTTGATCATTGAAAATAACCGGGCGTATTTCGGTCCTCATTGATAAATGATCACGGATCCGCAGAATTTTAATTGAAAACAGTACGAACAACCTGATAATTCGAAAATGAACATTGATTTAATAGCGGGTGCACGACCAAATTTTATTAAGATCGCACCAATTGTTGATGCGATCGTGAAGGCACGGAAAGCGGGAAAAGAGATCAGTTTTCGGCTGATCCATACCGGTCAGCACTATGATAAAAACATGAGTGACAGTTTTTTTGAGCAATTGAACATCCCAGCTCCTGATATTAATCTTGGTGCCGGTGGCGGGACACAAGCTCAGCAAACTGCTGCAATTATGATCGGGTATGAAAAGGTATTAATGGAAAAACCGACCGATCTGTGCCTGGTGGTTGGTGATGTCACTTCGACGATGGCCTGTTCGATTGTTGCACGTAAAATGAATATCAAAGTTGCCCACGTAGAAGGTGGGATCCGTTCGTGGGATATGACAATGCCTGAAGAAATTAACCGGATTGTGACGGACAGTATTACCAACTATTTTTTTACGACTTCTGTAATTGCGAATAACAACCTGCTGGCATCGGGTATCAGCAAGGAACAGATTTTTTTCGTGGGTAATACGATGATTGATACGCTGAATAAACAAAGGCCTCATTTCAAAAAACCTGAAATATGGGATGAAAAAGGGTTAACGAAAGGCAACTATATTGTGATGACCCTGCATCGCCCTTCAAATGTGGACGAAGAGGGGAAGTTAGGTGATCTTTTAAACGCAATCATCAACCATTCCAGGGATCTGCCGCTCGTATTTCCGGTACATCCAAGAACAAAACAAATACTGGAACGACTGCACATTACAGATCCCCGGTTATATACAATTGATCCTTTAGGTTACCTTGAATTCAATTACCTGGTTGAAAACAGCAAAGCAGTAATTACCGATTCCGGCGGAATAACCGAAGAGACCACAGTAATGGGCATCCCCTGCATAACGCTCAGAGACAGCACCGAGCGGCCGGAAACAGTTACCCAGGGAACGAATGAACTAATCGGCACCAATCCAAAAGCGATCGAACCAATCATGGCACAGCTTTTTAGCGGGAAGTGGAAAAAAGGGTTAATCCCCGAAAAATGGGATGGAAAAACAGCCGACCGGATCGTTGAAATTGTTTTGGGTATATTCAACTAAGTAATGGCCAGGATATAATGTCGTAGTTTCTTCTTTGCGAGCCTGGCGTCTTTGCGCGATCCTAATGATAAAATCGCGCAAAGGCACTAAGAACGCAAAACAAAAGAATAAGTTAATACAAAATCTAAATTCAAAAAGTAAGACATTATATAAGTAATGTGAACTACAAAATGTCGTATTCTGAATATATCATTCTAATACACGACCTTCTAAGATCGAAATTATTCCTACCACTGATTTAGCTTCGCCGATCTTCGATTCTCAGATAAACACAGATTTAAAACCCACAAAGTGAGTATATTTAGGGTCTGCTGAAAAACTATTTTTATACCACGCAGTGGTTAAATTTTAATAACCCCCAGTGTAGCTTGCGGAACTGGGGGAAATGGACACAACGCAACATCAACCCCGAAGCGGGTTGAACATTTTTAGGATATAAATATTGAACCCTTTGACTTCGTCGATTTTCAATTCATTGCGTGTTATTAGCTTCGTGATCTTCGATTCAAATTTAATCTCTTCAGGATTTTTTGGTTGAAAGAAGAAAATGAAGTGCTAAGGATAAGTAAAATTTGGCGTTTTTGTGATTTGGTGGCAAAAAAGACCTTTAATAGCCCCAAATTTGAGATTTAGAAATACGACATTTCACCCTTTCTATTACTTAAGTAGCCAAATTTGTTGTCGTATTTTCAATGAATGCTGGTAAATTCTGTCACTGCTTCGCGGCTTTGGTTCTTGCAGTTCAATTTGTTTTCATCCTACTTGTGCCGGCTATGCGGCTATTAAATGACAAAGGTGCAGCGCACTGAAAGTTTGGTAAACAGGACAAACAAATATTTAAATTTTTAGCCGTATAACGGCGACAGCCTTCGTTTTAAAAAACACGACAAAGTTTAGTTCCTTGCAATTTAAGATAAAGCCATATTTATTAGTAAGCCGGTCTGCCAGTCACTAATTGCCGGCAGCAATCCTTGCATAATCCAATTTGCGATACCAAACGCGATAGCGCCATTTGTTTGCATTCAATTCGTGTCGTTTTTACAAATGGAAGTCAGATGTTATCGGATTAATTTGTTTCCTGCAAAAAAAAGATAGCATGGTTTCTCCCGACTTTACGTGTTATATTATTTTGAAAAGAGCCAATACCATTTATTCATTCTAAATAATCGGTTCATAAGTATTTTAAAGTTGTTTTTCTAAAAAAAAAGTGCGTTGTTTGTTGTCTATAATATAATCTTGTATTCAGCAATAACAATATTCCGGATCTCGGCTTTTGAATTTATATTCTAAACTTATGTACCGCTTTTTTTTTAAAAGACTGATAGACCTAATACTTGCTATTATTGGCTTCATTATTTTTTTCCCGTTTTTCCTGATTATTATAATCTCATTATTTTTTTTCAATCGGGGAAAAGTCTTTTTTACACAAGAACGCCCGGGGAAAGGGGGAAAGTCATTTTACGTTGTGAAGTTTAAAACAATGAATGACCTGCGCGATTCAAATGGGCAGCTCCTCCCCGACCATCAACGAATAACGGTTGTCGGACGTTTTATCCGGACGACATCGCTGGATGAAATCCCACAGTTAATCAATGTTATCAAAGGCGATATGGCGCTGATCGGTCCGCGTCCGCTGCTGGTTGAATACCTCCCGTTGTATAATCAGACACAGGCTCGCCGTCACGAAGTGCGTCCGGGCATCACAGGCTGGGCACAGATCAATGGCCGCAATGCCATCAGCTGGGAACAAAAATTTGATTTTGATGTCTGGTACGTCGATCACATCAGCTTTGGTCTGGATATCAGGATCCTTTGGCTGACATTTGTGAAGGTTTTTAAACGGGAAGGTATTAACGCCGGGTCAAATGCGACAATGGGAATGTTTAGGGGAAGTAATAATTAAAACGGGCGATCAGAGAATGGATGACTTAGAGGTGAGTTACATAGCGCATAATTAGTTCAGCTGCACTTTTACCCCTTTTCAATCGTTTTCTAATTTCTCTTTTCACACAAATTCTAACTTTTAATAATAAAGTATGACTAACATCATTATTATAGGTGCCGGAGGGCATGGTGCAGAGCTAAATGACTATGTCGAATATTCGAATCAGATTAAAGGGTTTGTTGAGTATAAAGTAATTGGTTTTTTGGATGATAATCCAGATAATTATGCCAATTATTCGTTCTCAGCTCCCTTGTTAGGTGGCATCAGAGATCATGTAGTCAGGCATGACACTTCTTACCTGATGGGTATCGCCAATTTAAAATACCGTAAGCTATTTGTCGAACTTTTCAACGAAAAGGGGGCTGACTTTATTACGCTTGTTCATCCTACTGCCTATGTATCTCCTTCGGCTACGATTGGCAAAGGTGTCGTGATTGGTCCGATGGCCAATATCGGACCCAATGTAGTAGTGGGCGATTTTACACTCATTAACTCCAGGAGTAGTATGGGCCATGATACGCACCTGGGAAAATTCAACTTTATATCTCCGAATGTCTGTTTCTCGGGTTTTACTTCCATCGGCAATGAAAATCTGTTTGGCATCAACAGCGCAACCATCCCGGGAATTAAAGTAGGAGACCGGAACAAAATAACTGCGGGAATGATACTTGATAAAAATGTAGATAACGATACAGTTGTCTTTTATCGGTTTAAAGAGCGGGTAATCGCTGTGACGAAAGAGGTTTAGTAGCCGGAAGGCCGCATCCCTTATCTGGAGTTCGCAAATAAATACAATGGTGAAAGGGGCGATTTTGTGTGAAAGCACTACCCTAAAGACAAATAAATGACATAAAACATATCAAAAACAGACCCACTGGAAATGAACAAAGAGAACGCCATCGTGGGAAAACATTGCATCAAAAAACATCAAAAACAACTTAAAATATATTTGCCATGAAAATCAGATTTATTGAATTATTCAAAGAAACACTCGAAATTGAAGATCGTGAATTACAAATGAATGATACTTTTCGTGATTACGAAGAGTGGAACTCATTGGCTTACCTTTCATTGATCGCAATGATCGATGAGGAGTATGAAGTTTTAATTGAAGGTGCCGCTTTCAAAAATCTTCTGACATTGGACGAACTTTACGCTGAAATTCAGAAACGGATTCAGTAGCAAGAAAAAAAAATTGAAAATTATTCGTTTATAAAGGCTTGTCCCCTTTGAAACAGACATTACCCCCATCCCCCAACAAAGGAGGATGGGAATAAAATCGGGATTTTCCGTAAAATAACAACCAGTAAAGCATTCAAAATATGCAAATCCCCCTCGCCCGCAGACGGGAAAAAGGGGGTGTTCGTTCAAAAAAATAATCATTATGGCATTTCTTGAATTTACCAATGTTGGTATCACTGGATTATCGGCTGCAGTTCCCCGAACGGTGATCAATAATTATGAATATACAACATGGTTTCCGAAAGACATAGTAAAAGATATCATTGATAAAGTGGGTATAAAAGAACGCCGGTTTGCAGATGATAAAACCTGTTCGTCGGATCTGTGCTTTGCTGCTGCCGAAAAATTGATTAATGAAATGGGGGCAGATCGTTCGAAAATTGATCTGCTTGTTTTTGTTTCGCAGACACCCGACTACCGGATGCCGGCCACATCTGTGATCCTTCAGCACCGCCTGGGTTTGGCAAAATCGACAATCGCCTTCGATCTCAGCCTGGGATGTTCAGGCTTTGTGTACGGGTTATCAGTAGTCTACGCATTGATGCAACGCTCCGGACTCAGAAAAGCATTGTTACTCGATGGCGAGACCCGCTCAAAAATCTATTCACCTAAAGACCGGAAAACAGCTTTTTTATTCGGTGATGGCGGAGTAGCCGCGATGATAGAGAGGAATAAAAAATTTGGAAAAAGCTATTTTTCACTCAACAGTGACGGATCGCTCGAAGACCTGATCAAGATGAATGCAGGAGGATACCGAAATCCCAGTTCTGTTGAAACACTTGAGGAAAAGGTGGTGGATGACTATGGCAATATCCGGAGTGAGGAACACGGTTATATGAATGGAACGGAGGTATTTAACTTTGTAATTAAAGAAATTCCAAAAGACATCAAAGCAGTCTTCGAATTATCCGGAAAAACAAAGGATGACGTCGATTTTTTCGTTTTCCACCAGGCAAATGATTTTATGAATAATTACCTGATGAAAAAGATGAAAATCCCTGCAGATCAGGTTCCGGCTACCATTGCAAAATATGGTAATACCTCGTCAGTATCAATTCCGCTGACAATAGTTTCAGAACTAAAGGAGCAACTAATGACGCGTAAGACGTTGCTGTTATCCGGCTTCGGAGTTGGTATGACCTGGGCAACTGCTATTCTTAATTTTGACAATTGTACAATTACAGATATCGTGGAAGTTTAGGGGCAGTTTGTCAATAAGTAATTGCCAATATATAATGTCGTGTTTTTTTCTTTGCGGTCTTTAGCGCCATTTAGATTTGCAAAGTAATAAACAAATATTGTTATTAGTTTTTTGAAATGATGTTTATGTTGCTGATTTTCTTTTCTTTTTGCTACTTTTTCTTTTCTTTGTTCGTAACTTTAAATAGTTAATAA
>Ga0209386_1000336_pt1 | contig 24137 bp, 27 predicted proteins | sample NGEPertwo_FD_184510 | JGI IMG/M metagenome (GOLD analysis project Ga0209386, IMG submission 184510) | Arctic peat soil microbial communities from the Barrow Environmental Observatory site, Barrow, Alaska, USA - NGEE Permafrost154B-two... | ecosystem: Environmental > Terrestrial > Soil > Wetlands...
TGCATCTCCTTGTTCTACTGCATCTCCTTGTTCTACTGCATCTCCTTGTTCTACTGCATCTCCTTGTTCTACTGCATCTCCTTGTTCTACTGCATCTCCTTGTTCTACTGCATCTCCTTGTTCTACTTTTTGGGCACCACAAGAAGAAAAACCTAAGAGTACTACAGTTGTTGCAACTACTAAGGTTAATACAATCAACTTCGTTTTCATCTGTTTCACCTCCTTTCGATTTTTTTTATTCTAACCTATATATAGTCGCAATTACTGTGCCAACTTTGATATTTTTTTTATTTTTATAAAATCTCCATACTAAAAATTGCGATAAACAAAGACTTTTTGAATTCTTTTAATTAAACTATTTTATATTTTTTTTATATTTACTTGATGAACGTCAGGTATTTTTATTAAAAAATGGTTAATTTTTCACATTTTTTTATCAAAATAGTGTGCATTTTTTTCGCAATAATTTAATTTTTTATTATTTTAAAAATAAATGGTGAATTAATTGAGCTTACCGGTCAAAGAAAATACTCTTGCCGGTTACCGATAAGGGGATACCCATTACAAAATCTGCATCTATCAGACCTATTTTTTTAGCTACTGCTCCGGCACGGTACATTATCCGATTATCTACATTCATTATTCCGGCAGTTTTAACCGCTGACCCAATAGCAATTCCCATATCTAAAAGTCTAAAAGCACATTGAGGTCCATCAAATTCACTACCTTTACGGGAAATTCGCTTGGCACACTGGTCATACCCGCAGGCACCACAATTCAAACCGAGAGACTGAGCATCTTTTAGGCCTATCAATAAAACAGCCAGGGAATTTTTAACATTATCACCATCACGATCGAAATTTTTCTTACCCATTTCTTCGCCATAACTGGCCATCTCTTTAGCTAACCTGATTACATCTTCCCCGTAAATTACTTTAACCACTACAAAGTCTTTACCAGCAGATTTGGGAGCAGTACGGGCAGCAACCCCCATTAAATTTGCTACATCTTTAATAGCCTCTTGAATATCAAATTCAGATAAATTTTGATTAGACATCTTTCTTAATTCCTCCTTGAATTAATTTTCCAATTCTCCAATTGGCCAATTTACCAATTGAATTAGCCGTTAGTACTGGGAAATAAAGGGGTCAGGTCTCAACATTTGACATATCTAATTCTAAAAATCAAAACCATTATTTCCTATGCCTTTTTAAAATGTTTTATAAAAGCAAAAAAAGACAGAGCAAGAAAATAATACTATTACTTTCTTGCTCTGTTCTTTTGCCTGAAAGATTCTTCCTAGAAAATTAGGAAATTATTAATTATTAAAGTACACTTTCTAAGGAATTTTCCTAAAGATTAGGAATTGCCCCTTCGGTGCTTTTTGGTATAAAGCTCTCCAGAGTTCTGTCCGGTAACGGTCTTTTTGTCTGAAAGTTTAAATACTTTTGGTATCGTACCTCTTCGGCTCTTTTTCTCTTTTTGTATAAAAGAAAAGGTCTCTCCTGTTATCTTCATACAGGTTATGATATTTAATTAATATATTATATATACTACACTTATTCTAGAAATCCTTCTTTTTTTTGAAAAGTTTTTCGTTTGGAAACAGTAATTGCCAGAAGATTCCCTTTATTAAATGATGTTGGAGTCCTATGGTGACTCACAGGACACCACGGATGGTGTCCCCTAAAATGCTCTCTAAAACAACTTTATATATAAAATAGTAGCAGTACTATTCCAACCAAGTCAGCCAATATATGCCCTATCCATGATGCAAATATATTTTTGGTTCGATTAAAAATTATTCCAAAAATAATACTATCAATAAAAATCGTCCCAATATCATAAACTACGATAGGAATATAACCACTTGAATAATGCATCATTCCGAAAACTATTGAAACCAATACTATTGCATATGAAGGCTTTATAAACCAACTTATTCTTTCTTGAAAAAATCCTCTGTAAACAATTTCTTCTGCAAACGTTCCAAAAAGAATCATTGTTAATAACGGGATAATTTGAGATATATTCATAATAGGTTAGCAAGTCGTTTTTCCTACTGATCCTGGATCGATGGGCAACCCAAATTTAGCAGGTATCTCTCTGACGCTTCAGTTAATCCATAGGCACTTATTTCCTTTTTTAACTGTTCGCATGTGCCATGCCCTCCGATAAAACCATTTAATCTTGCTACAGCCGTAGAATCTACAAAATCCTGAAAATTTGGATATATTTTTTTTAATTCGCCGCTAATATCTTCTCTTAGTTGCAGTTTATATTTCTGATGATAATCCTCCGCCCGATAGAATTGAGTCAATGGAAGGATTTCAGTAACTAATTTTGCATCCAGTTTTTTTTCTTGTTCCTGCATCGATTGAGTAGCTAATTCTTGCTGTTTCAGGTTATGAAAAAATATAATAGACATATATTGTCGACTGAAAGATTTTAATTTGCAATTGTGGTTATCCCAAAACATTTGCAGTAACTGCTGGTAGGTTATTTTTTCGGGGTCATAATCAATTTGAATGGTTTCGCTATGGTTTCCCAGATCATGATAAGTCGGGTTTATTTTTTCTCCGCCGGCATATCCAACTCGGGTGCGAATCACACCGGGTAATATTCCGAATAAACTATCCGGTCCCCAAAATCAGCCCATGGCAAAGGTAGCCGTTTCAATATTAGTAGGTATGTTTCGATCGATTACGGGAATATTGACTTCATTGGCATGGCTTATTTTATTGAATAAACTTCCATTTGCCTGGATTAAACAAAAAATAATAATAATCAAAATTAATAAATTTCTCATATTTTTCACCACCTTTCCCTTGGTATAATATATAAAGTGAATGTTTATTACTGGGGTTAAATCTTTATTCTTTACAGTTAATTAAATTATTTGCCAAGAATAAAGATTCGACCCTATTCATCTTTAATAGGATTTGTCCCTATTTATTATAGAGCTGTTTACTTTTTTCTAATAAATTTTCTTTCTTATTATCTGTACAATTATTCCAAGTGAAATAACAGTTAATCCAATGATAACAACTGTGACTATACTTTGAACTGGCACAGCATCGGCAGTAAGTCGTTTCATTAGTATCCCGAATAAAGCCCAATCCACTACCAGGCAGTAAAAGATATCCTTTCGATAAAAAAGCATAGTGAGTGAGATAGCGATACCGATGATGATAACAGCTACAGTCCAGAACGGTTCACTGAGCCCAAATCGATTCCAGCCAAGATTCACCAGAAGTGCTGTGGTATTGGCAATGGTGGCGATGGTAATCCAACCAAGATATACACTAAAGGGAAGATGAACCAAGTATTTTTCAGATTTTGATGAATCTGCTCTGCCAATCTGCAGTTTTACATAGATACCTATTAAAGAAACCAATAGGACTAACATAAGAAAAAGGGATATAGAGAGAAGTTCAAAGTGCCAGGCAAAAATCCAACTGAGGTTGGCAAGAGAAGAAGCAAAAAATAGGATACCTATTTTTTCTATGAAAGAAATATTTTGCGTATTCTTTCTAAAAGCATAGACCAACTGATAAACAATGAAAATAGCAAGTAATAGATAGATTACCCCCCAGACTGAAAAAGTAAATCCTGACGGAACGAACAAGTTGGGATATTGGTCAGATAACTCACCGGTTGTCTTGTTGTTTAAAGGAAGGGTGACAGCAAGATAGTTTACAAAAACCATACCGAGAAAGCCTAATAAGTTTAGGATTGATAAAGTTTTTCTTAACCGAGTATTATTCATAAGTTCTCCTCCTTTTCTTTATTTATAATATGTGACAGGGGACGGTCTTTGTCACACTTTAATCCTCGATACTATACCTCGATTAATACTAAAATTTCTCTTTCAGGAAGAATTTTTTCTTTTTCTCCTAAAATAACCGTATTTTTACTGATCCTTTTCTTTAAATGAGGCAGGGCAGATTTATCCAGAGGAATTAAAATATCTATTCGGTTCAAGGGAGTGAGTACTTTCTTGGAAGATACGATTATCTGAGTAGAATTACTTCCACCTCTTACTCGAGACATATATTCTTTAGTGGCAAATACATTAAGCCCTCCTAATTTAAAAATCCGGGTCAATAACATTTCAACAGTTTGTATTCCAAGCCCGGCTGCACCACATAACACCAAAGAAATAACCTGTTTATCTTTGCCTGGATGATTTTTTTTGTTATCCGATTTAACCATCTTTACTCACCTCCATTTCTAATTTTATTCTAAAAGATAACAAAACAATGCCTTCTTTTTTATTATCCCAAAATTCATTATTAAATGCCCTTTCTGTAACGCATGATTGCGTTATGTTAAACTGTAAAGGGGTCAATTTTTTTATAATTCTTCTTCTAAGGGTTTGTTATAATTCTTATCATTAGGTTCCATAATATTAATCCTTTTTAATTTAGGGGAAGTTTGCTAGTTTACTTTCAATATAGTACCTATGAACTAGAATATTAATAAGAAAATCGGAGTTATGTTTAGAAGTTTCAGGGTCAGAATTCACAATTTAAAATGCCTTCTTATAATGTATTTTGGTTTCCTTAACATTTTTATAACCCATGTTTACACTTTTTTATTTTATCATTATTTTATGAAATTGTGAAACTCTGTTACCCTTTTCTTATAGATAAAAATTGAGCATTGATGGCCACAATGATAGTACTTAAAGACATCAGGGCAGCTCCTATGGCCGGAGAAATCAATATGCCGTAACCGTACAATGCTCCGGCGGCAAGAGGAATGGCAATGACATTATATCCTGTTGCCCAAAGCAGATTTTGAATCATTTTATGATAAGTTGCTCTTCCAAACAAAATGAGCGAGGTAACATCCAAAGGATTGCTGTTTACCAGGATAATATCAGCAGTCTCGGCAGCGACATCTGTGCCTGAGCCGATAGCAATACCTACATCTGCCTGAGCAAGGGCGGGGGCATCATTAATCCCGTCTCCGGTCATAGCAACAAATTCGCCTTTATTCTGCAGCTTTTTTATTTTTTCCAGCTTTTCATGTGGCAGTACTTCTGCAAAATAACCATCAAGATGTAACTTATTTGAAACTTCTTCGGCGATTCTTTTATTGTCTCCGGTAAGCATCCAGCACTTTATGCCTAATTTTCTTAGCTGCTGTATTGCTTCATAGGATTCCTCTCTAATTTTATCAGCCAGAGTAATAACGCCAATTATTTTGCTATCAAGTAAAACATAGACCAATGTTCCGGTTTCATCAACCTTAATTTCTTTTAGCATCTCAGCATTGTTTTTTCTCACATAAGCTTGGCTAACCAAGGCAATATTTTTCTCTTCTATTTTACCCTTTACCCCTTGTCCTTTTATTACCTCAAAGTCTGATACCGGCAGGGTCTTAACTTTGAGTTCTTCAGCTCTTCTTATAATTCCCCTGGCAATGGGGTGTTCAGAATTCTTTTCCAGTGAAGCAGCCAACTGAATCATCTTTTTTTCATCATAATTTTTGTCTATAACCGCAATCAGGCTTACTCCAAACTTACCTTCGGTAAGCGTACCTGTCTTGTCAAACACCACAGTGGTTATCTTTCTGGAATTTTCAAAGGCGGTTCTATTTCTTATTAAAAGGCCATTTTTTGCTGACAAGGTAGTTGAAACTGCCGTGACCAAAGGTATGGCTAAGCCCAAAGCATGGGGGCAGGTAATCACCATTACCGTAGCCATTCTTTCAATAGCAAATGCCAGGTCGGGCCCATTAATAATCCAGTAAATGAGTGTGGCTGCTCCGGTAGTTACCGCAATGATGGTGAGCCAGTTTGCTGCTTTGTCCGCAAACCTCTGAGTTTTTGATTTGGATGACTGTGCTTCTTTTACCAGATTAATGACCTTGTTTAGATATGATTCTTCTCCCGTTCCTTCAACCTTTACTTCTAAAACTGCATCTCCATTTACCGAACCGCCGATAACTTTGTCTTCCGGTTTTTTATGTACCGGCTTTGATTCTCCGGTCAGCATTGATTCATCAATATAACTGCTGCCTTTAACCACTAAACCGTCGGCAGGTATTTTTTCACCTGCTTTGATTAAAATTTTATCTCCTTTTTTCAAGGCAGAAATTTTGACCTCTTTTACTTCACTTCCTTCCATTAGATGGGCTGTGTCCGGCATTAATTGAGCCAGCTTTTCCAGTGCCCTGGAAGCTCCTAAAACAGATTTCATCTCAAACCAGTGGCCCAGCAGCATCACATCTATCAGGGTAGCAAGTTCCCAGAAAAAAAACTTTCCTTTAAGACCGAAAACTACAGCTGAACTATAAAAATAGGCTACTGATGTGGCTAAAGCGATTAAAGTCATCATTCCCGGCTGTTTCTTCCTGGACTCATCAAAAAAACCTTTTAAGAAGGGCCAACCCCCGTAGAAGAATATAAAACTGGAAAGAGCAAATAGAACATATTTTTCTCCGGGAATACCAAAACTAAAATTAAGCAACTGTTGTATTAAGGGAGACAGCAAAAGAATAGGTATGGTGACTAAAGCTGATATGATAAATCTTTTTTTGAAATCACTCACCATTTGTTTGTGATGGTCAGCATGATCATGATGCATATGCTCTTGATGCTCAGGATGCTCGTCCTGGTCATGATTCATATGTGCTCCCTTCTCTTCTATCTTTTCAAGAGTTACCTTGCACATATCGCATTTTCCCGGAGCATCATACTCCATTTTACATTTTGGACATCTATATCTGGTCATTTTACTTCCTCCTTTAACAACTGGAACTCATGCATGATATTATTTTTTCCGCTGCTTTTCTGACTGATTTGGAAAGCCCTTCTCCTAATCGGACACTTCCCGACTGTATGCCCAAAAAAAACACATCCGCTCCGGTGTCTTCTTCTATTATCCCGGCAGTAATATTAAGAGAAAAAGAATGGGTGCTTAAAGATGTATTTGGTATATCAGCTTTCTTTATTAACCTTATCTCCCCTGCCCGACCTCCGAAATCCGCCGCATCAATAATTACAACTTTTTGGGGTTTTATCTGAACTGCCTTGTGAATAATATTTTCCGGTTTACTATCTGCATTCAGGATGATGATATTTTCTTTGCATTTTTTAATCTGTTTGGCAATATAGATTCCCACACCATCATCAGTACGCAGGCTATTCCCAACCGTAATAACAAGCAGCTTCCCTTTCTCAGGAGGCGTGAGAATGTCTTTTAGTTCAGCGGTTAACATATTTGATATTTAAGAAATGGGCAGAGCAGGATATACAGGGGTCATAGGCTCTGACCAGCATTTCTAACGCTAAAGTAATATCCTGGTCGGATTTATTCAGGATTTCGGGTACCAATTTTTTCATATCCCATTCAATATTATTTACATTCTGACTGGTAGGAATAATGCAGTTGGCCTTTACAATAATTCCTTTTTCATCCACCTGGTAGCTATGAAAAAGTGTGCCTCTCGGAACTTCAACCGCACCTACACCTGTGCCGGATTGAACCTTTATGCGATTTTGTTCATTTAAACCAACAATAATTTCTTCCTCATAATTTATGCCTGTTTTTTTAAAATCTTCCAAAATCCTCATTCCATCTTCAAGAAAATGAACACATTCAATTAATTGCGCGGCGGTATTTAAATACGGATTAATAACTTTTGGTTTCATCTTGAGCGCAGAAGCAACTTCCCTGGCTTTAGGATTCAGTTTTTGAAAATTAAGATTAAACCGCGCCAAGGCCCCCACCGCGTAAGAGTCGCGGTTCCATTTTGCATGTTTAGCCGAAGAATGCGGAACCACAAATTCATTCGTAACTTTTTTATATTCACTTTTATCTAAATGTTTACCATCCGACGAACCGATATCGCCTACAAGCATCGGATATTCCGCATCATCGGAGACCAAAGCAACGTATTCGGTATCTCTTTCAAACTCCGGAAATTTTAATCCGGCCACAAGTTCAACCGTCGCATCCATATCAGACTGCATACCGTATAAAATATTAAGCATGGCATCCAAATCTTTTTCATGCGGAAGTTTGGTGAACCCGCCCACAATCGCCGATATTGGATGAATATGGCGGCCTACTAAAATATCACAAACATCATTACAGGCCTTTTTCATTCTTAAGGCGAGTCGGACAACCTGATTGTGTGAGTTAATTAAGGGGACAAAACTCTTTACCCCCAGTAAATCTGGTGCAGCCAGAAAATAAATATGCAGAATATGACTGTCTAAATTTTCCATATACAGAAGGAATTTCCTCAGCTCGAGGGTTTGTTTGGTCGGAATAAATCCTATAGCCTCCTCAGCCGCTTGAATTGAGGCAAGGGTATGACCACAGGCACAAATACCGCATATACGCGAAGTGATATGTTGGGCCTCAAATATAGACCTCCCGCGAATCATGCCTTCAAAAAAACGCGGGGCTTCCACTATCTGAAGCTCACATTTCTCAAGCTTCCCTTCCCTGACATTAACCACGATATTCCCGTGCCCTTCTACCCTGGTCAGATATTCAACATTTATATTAAGTTTTCTTTTGCTCATTTTTATCCTCATCTAATTCTCTACATTTATTATACATGTTCATTTTATTGATAACTAAATCCATAGGGATATTATATTTGGCAATGATATCTTTTGCCCCGTTTTCATTAGGATTGGTAACCATCCCCCTGCATCCATAACATATATTGTTATTATTAATACACCAGGAATTACACCCGGCTCGGGTAATCGGGCCAAGACAGGTGAGCCCGCGGTCATACATGCAAACATTCTCATTTAATTTGCATTCCACACATACCGAATAATCCGGCACCTGATAAGGAAGCCCGGCCAAAACAGCTTTAATAACCTTCAAAAATTCTGGTATATACACCGGACACCCATGAACAAAATAATCCACTTTTACTACCTGATGGACTGCACGGGTTTTTATGGTATCAAAATACTTATAATCTTTGCCATAGACTTCTTTTCTTATATTATCTAATTCAAAATTATTCTTCATGCCATTAACGCCGCCAATGGTAGCGCAGGAGCCATAGGCAATTAATATTTTGGATCTTTTTCTAATTTTTTTAATTATTTCAACTGCATGCCGGGTAGTAATACTGCCTTCAATGATAGCAACATCGTATTCGCCATCCCATTTTTCAGACATGACTTCACGAAATTCCACCACATCAATAACTCCCAGCAGATCAAGAAGCATCTCACCCATATTAGCCATCTGTAATTGGCATCCTTCACAACAGGCAAAGTCAAAAAAGGCAACTTTTGGTTTATTCATCATATACTCTCTCTTATATTTTTAATTTTATCATAAGAAAAAACCGGCCCATCCTGACAGCAATATACTCCGTTAATCTGACAATGTCCGCATTTACCAAGACCGCATTTCATGTGCCGCTCAAGAGAAACCAGGATCTGTCTTTCAGGAATCCCTTTTTCTAAAAGCTCAGTGATTACAAACTTATACATAATTGGTGGACCGACAACCACAGCAAAAGTCCTCACCGGATCCAGATTAACACCGGGTATAAGCGAGGTGATTAATCCGACATTGCCTTTCCAACCAGAATCAGCGCGGTCAACCGTGCATTCAAAATTAACATCCAGACGTTTTGTCCATTCATCAAGTTCATCACTGTAAAGCAGGTCCTCAGGTTTACCACATCCCAGAAGAATATTGACCTTACCGAAATCTCTGCGATTATCAATGGCGTAATTTATCAGTGAATGTAAGGGAACGATACCTAATCCTCCTGCCACAAAAAGCAAGTCACTGCCTTCTAAAATATGCACCGGAAATCCTTTACCGAAAGGACCGCGTATGCCAACTTCATCACCCGCCTTTAATCGGTGTAAGGCATGAGTCAATTTGCCAACATCACGTATAACCAGCTCAAAAGAACCTAATTTTGTGGGAGATGAAGAAATTGAAAAAGGAGCTTCCCCAACGCCTAATAACGAAATCATAACAAATTGTCCGGGTTCATGATTCAAGTTCTCTCCTCCCGGAAGTACAATTTCAAATAATTTTTCCGAATCCGTTATTTTCTTAACGCGGAGAATTCTACCCTTTTTGATTTCATATTCTGAATCCTTCGGTTTAAGAATTTTCATAGCTAACCTCCTTATCCGGCATCAGGGTTTTTCATGCCCTGTTCTTCTACTAATTTTGTCAAAGTCTCTTTTATATTTATACCAGCCATGCATGTCCGACTGCACCGGCCGCACCCAGTGCAAAAAAAGCGTGAATACTTTTCAATGGAATATTTGAACTTGCGGTAATAACGATGACGTTGTCTTGCACTTCTTTCGGCACGGAAGCTTTCTCCGCCAGCTACTTTTGCAAACGATTCATTCTGGCAAGAATCCCATCTCCGGTAGCGCCTTCCCGTTTTAAGATCAAGGTTAGATTCATCAATGATATCAAAACAATAACAAGTCGGACAAACATTCGTACAATTTCCGCAGGCAACACAACGTTTACCCAGTTCATCCCATATTTTACTGTCATAGACCCGGTTAAAAAGTTCCGGGATTTGTTCATGCTCTATCGGTACTTCGTTCTTTGCAAATATTTTTTTTCTTCTTTCTCTTAAAGCACCAAGGACCTGTATATCAGAATCATCTGCTTCTTTAAAATTTTTAAATTTCCCAATAAATTCTTCTCCTATCAAGGTATTTATATGTATAATAAAACTTCCATTTTCAAGATTGGTAAAAAAAAGATCATAACCACCATTCGGTAGATGATTATGCACTAATCTACATAAAGCATACTCATCACAATAGGAATTACATTCATATCCAATAACCAATATTTTATTTTTCCTTGTCAGATAATTTGTATCCTTTGGGTGTTCTGAAAAAACCATATTCAAACACTGTATCCCGGCTAAATCGCAGGTGTGAACTCCAAAAAGAACTATATTCTCGTATTCCATAACCGGTTCCATATTCTGACCGTTAGAAATATCATAGGTTGCAATCGTTTCATACTGCGGCATAAAAAACTTTTTAGGCGGTAATATAGTAGGAATACAATCCATCGCTACCTGATTACCGGAGGTAACTTCCTCAAAAGCATACTGATTATACCCCTTGGCAACGGGTGCAAAGACCTTTTGTCCACTGGCAGCAACACTTGAAATAAAATCGTTAAAATATTTTTCTTTGAGAACTACATATCGTTCCATACCAACCAACCTCTCATTTGGTTTCTTTATTTTTTATAAATAAATCAAACAGATTTTTCCAACGCTTCAAAACCGGCAACAATATCCAGTAATTCTTCGGTAATCGCATTTTGCCGCTGACGGTTAAATTGAGCGTTCAGATTATCCAAACGTTCCTCGATGTTCTCTTCGGCTTTTTGCATGGCCGTTAAACGGCTGGCGTTCTCACTGGCCATCGACTCGATAAAAGCCCTATATAGGGAAATATAAAAAAATTGATGGATGAAGGAATAGAGCAGCTGTTCCCAGGGAAGGGTATATAATGGAAAATTGCGAGAAGGCCATTTTTTTAAAGCTAATTCCTGCAGCCATTGCTGGTCCAAGGGAAATAAATGAAATTGAAAGGGTTCAAAGATTACTCCTCTTGCGAGCTTATTATAAAATAAATAAATATCATCTATCTTTTCCTGAGACCGCCATGACTCCACCAGTATCAGCAATTCCTGAATTGCGCTATTCAGGTCATACCTGGATTCAGGAAAATCAATCCTGGCTGCCGGTTGGTAGCCAATTTCTTTTAACTGTTCTTCGACTCTCTCTCCGGTAACCGCTATTTTCAATTGAGCATAATCGAAAGTTTTATCTTTTTCCCACTCCATAAAGGAATTGGCCACCATCACATTAAATTTACCGGCCATTCCTCTTTGCGAACCAAAGATAATGACTCCCATTCGCCTTTCATTTTTTAATATCGGCTTTTTTAATATCTCCGGTTTTTCCTTTAACAATGCCTGGAAACCTATCTCAATGGATTGGTGATATTCGGTAATGGCCTCTACGGCTCGCGCATGATAATGAATGTTAACCGCCGCCAATGCCTTCATTGTTTTGACTACAGAATATAAATCCTGGGCACTTTCAATTTTTCTCTGAATCGCTTCCAGCATCTGCATTTGGTTGGTTTTCCTCTCTCTTTAAAATGGATGTTTCCACAAAATCAAGAATCCTTTTTACTTCATCACTATCCAGTTTTTTATTATTCATAACTTTCTCTTCTAATTGGGGAAATCTGTCTTCCAAATTCTTTTTTATTTCTACGATCTTTTTTTTAATATCTTCAACCAAAACCCCATCCCATAACCCCTGGTTTACCATAAGCAGAATGGTTATTTGTTCCATGACTGAGTAGGGAGAGTATTGATTCTGTTTTAAAATCTCTCTTATTCTTTTTCCTCTTTCCAGGATTTTTATGGTACTCTCGTCTAACTGGGTGCCGAACCGTGAAAAGATTTCCAGTTCTTGAAATTGAGAATAAGTTAAACGCAGGCTGCCCACTACTTCTTGATAGGAAGCTAATTGCGTTTTTCCTCCTACCCGGGATACTGACTTCCCCACATCAACGGCCGGCAACAGCCCTCCCTGGAATAATTGAGGGGAAAGATAAATTTGACCATCGGTAATGGAAATAAGATTGGTAGGAATATAAGCTGATAAATTTTGTGCCTGGGTTTCGATAATGGGTAAGGCAGTCAAAGAACCGCCGCCTTTTTCTTTCTTTAGATGAGTTGCCCTTTCTAAAAGGCGGGAATGAATATAAAAAATATCTCCGGGATAGGCTTCCCGGGCAGGCGGCCTTCTTAACAAAAGCGACAACTCCCGGTAAGAGCGGGCATGATGGGTTAAATCATCATAGATTACTAAAACATCTTTCCCTCTTTCCATAAAATATTCACCGATACTGGTCGCAGCATAAGGTGCAATATAATTCAAACCGGGTGTATCTTCTCCTGAAGCTACCATGACCAGGCTATATGCCATGGCTCCTGATTTTTTAAGTTGAGCAATGACTCTAGCCACCGAAGATAGCTTTTGACCGATAGCACAATAAATACAAATAACCTCTTTATCCTTTTGGTTAAGTATGGTATCCACAGCAATCGTTGTTTTTCCGGTCTGTCGATCTCCCAGGATAAGTTCCCGCTGTCCTCGACCAATAGGTACCAGGGCATCCACGACTAATATACCCGTCTGTAAAGGAACATTTACCGGTTCTCTATCCATAATGGGAGGAGATTCACGCTCAATGGGATATCTCTCCATGGTCCTTAAGGTTCCCAAATCATCCAGGGGACGGCATACCGGGTCAATCACCCTTCCCAACAATGATTCGCCAACCGGAACATCCATGACCTGGTTGGTTCTTCTCACTTCATCTCCGGCTTTTATCCCCTTCTCATCATCAAGCAGAACAATATCTACCTTGCCCGGTTCCAGATTAAAGATCATTCCCCGCTGACGGTCTTTAAAAATAACGATTTCCCCTGCCCTTACTTCCGGTAACCCTTTTGCAGTGACAATACCTTTGCCTACCGAGGATACAATCCCGATTTCCTGTATATATAAGGAGGCTTTTTGTTGTTTGATCACGCGGTTCATACTGGAAAAAGTCATTTTTAAATTTTTTTCTAAAGATAAAGTATCTATCTCTTTCACTTCCTTATCCATCTCTACCCCCACATCACCATAAATGACATCCTAATCCATCCAAACCAGACTATTTTTCTTTCTTTTCAGCATCCAATTCCTGAAAACTGAATTCAGTAAAAGCTTTCTTTAATTGTTCTTCCAGTCCATCTAAATAGTTTTCAATATTCCAGGAAATCTTCTTGCCCTCTGTTCGCGTTTCAATGCCACAAATCAATTTAGGAGAAACCTTAAAATTGATTTCAATCTTATCGCCGATTATCTTTTCCAATATTTTCCTGATCTCGGATTCTTTTTTGCCGGTCAGCTTAAAACTGCTATCCACCCATATCTTCCGCTCATCTTTATTAATAAACCGGACAAAATCATCTTTTTCCTCTTTGCTCAACTTCCCCAACTGGATTAAAAAATTTTCAATCAGCTGGTTTTCCAATTTTTCATCGGCTAAATCAGCTAAAACCTTTCTGCTCATCTGACACACCTGCTCGCAGGATAAATGGCGGAGGTCCCTGAAAAAAGCAGTCCGTTGTTTGGATATCGCCTCTCTCCAATTTTTTTGCTCTTCATCAATTTTGCTTCTGGCATCCTTTACCAATTCTTCCCGCTTCTTTTGGGCATCCTTCTTGGCCTCCGCAAGCATCTCGTTCCATTTTTCCTGCAGTTCTTCTCTTATCCTTTGTTGTTCATCCAATTCTTTTTGAGCTGCCTCTTTTGCTGTTTTAGCATCTTGCATCTGGTCGGTGATTTGCTTTTCCCGCTCATCCATAATCTGAATAATCCGATTAAATAAAAATCGTTTCAAGAGATAGATCAAGATTAAAAAATTAATAATCTGGGCAATGATAGTAAATGAATCTAAAAGCATATTAACCCCCCTAATGACTTAAGACATAATTCCAGAAAGGATTGGCAAAAATAAGAATGACTGAAATGACCAAACAGTAGATTGCTGTCGATTCAACCATGGCCAATCCCACAAATAAGGTTCTGGTAATGGTATTGGCTTCATCCGGCTGTTGAGCAATCGCTCCCAACGCCCGGGCCAAGGCCATCCCTTCTCCTATAGCGGGGCCAATCGAACCAATGGCTATGGTGATTCCCGCAGTAATAATAGAAACTGCACCGATAATATCAATACTATTCATCTTCTTTACTCCCTTCCTTTTGTTCTATCTGTTCTGGCTTATTTTCTACCCGTGTTGCCGAGGCAATATAAACCGTAGCCAGCACGGTAAAGATATAAGCCTGTATTTGACCAATTAATAATCCTAAAACCTGCATCACAATAGGTATAAACAAGGGGGTGATGATCAATAAAACCGCCACAATCAATGAGCCGCTCATCACATTCCCAAATAATCGGACCGCCAGGGCCAGCGTGCGGGAAAAATCGCCAATCACATTAAAAGGCGCCATGAAAATAGAAGGCTCCAAATAATGTTTAAAATAAGCCAGCGCTCCTTTTTTAGCAATGCCAAAAATGGGTATGGCAAAAAATACGCAAATGGCCAGCGCACTGGTGGTGGACAACGAACCGGTCGGAGCTTGATAACCGGGGATAATAGCCAGCAGGTTGGACACCGAAATAAACAAAAACAATGTACCCAAAAAAGGAACAAAGGGGTCTGGATTCTGCTGGGTAATTTCTTTCACCTGCTGCCGTATGTAACCGATAATCACTTCCAAAAAATTTTGCCAGCGACTTATTTTAGGCCCCATGGTTAAATTTCTGGTAGCCAGCCAGCTGATTATAATAAGTATGAGCATGACTACCCAGGTAAAAAGAATGGTGGCGTTAAGATGGATTCCATTCCACTGATATATAATAATTGCATCCGGACTTATTTCCATTTTTAATTCCCCACCCCCTATTCAAATATGATTACTTTATATCTTTTTTTGGTTTCCCAATCGTTCTACTTAAAAAAATACGAGCAATAATAAATCCCACTAACAGGATTAAAATATTTCCCCAATCACCCTGACGGGCAATATAGATTAATACAAAAAACACGGCAGCTATTCTTAAAATATAACTTCCCAGGGTTAATACAATCGGTGAACGAGCCTGATTCATATTTTTAATAGTCAGCCATAAACCGCCAAAATAAAATAATCCTAATCCCAGGCCGATGAACAAATATAATAGGTTGTAAACACTAAGACTCATTCTTCATTTTCCTTTTCAATCGATTTTCGTTCTTTTTCCACCCAGTACCAGGCATTGAGACAGCCGAGAATAATCCCTAAAAAAAGAAAACTCAAGGTCCAGGAAATATGACCCGGCCATCTCTTATCAGCCCAAATACCCACCGCAATGCCAATCACGGTTGGTACCATCACTGACCAGCCAATTACCCCGAAAGAACCCATACCGAACCAGATAGCTTGGTATTTCTTGTCTCTGGCCCTTAATTTCCGTTTTTCTTTTTTCTCGATTTTCCTGAGAAAACCCTGCTTTATATCTTTTGATTTATTCTGATGTTCCATTTATCCATGCGTCTCCAAATTCAAAAAACTTCTGACAAAATCTGCCTCTAATTTACTCAAAGCCTTTTGGGCATCTTTTTCTTTCTCATCTGTCTTTATAAATATTTCTTCCACCCGATTCTTCAGCTCTCCCAAATCTTCTCCTTCTATGGCATTCCTGGTCGAAATAACCACTTCTTTCCCATATTTTACCAGGATTCCTTCATCGATGGCCAAAACAACATCTTTCCCCTCAGATGTGGTTAGCAGTAAAATCCCCGGTGTCAAGGAAGTGGTAAAATCAACATGTTTGGGCAGCAGGCAAAACCATCCGTTTTCTGCTTCTGCCGTTATTTTTTTGACTTCCTTTTTTAAAAATGTCTTCCCCGGTAATAATATCTTTAAATCAATCATTTTTCGCTTCTTTTTTATCTTCTTCTTTCGCCTCTTCTATGGAGCCAATCATATAAAGTGATTGCTCGGAATAACTGGCAAATTCGTCATTTAAGATTTTCTCGCATCCCTCTAATGATTCAGGCAAACTCACCCGGCGGCCCTTATTGCCGATAAACTGTTCTGTGGTGGCAAAGGGCTGGGTTAAAAACTTTTCCAGGCGCCGGGCACGATTGACCGTTCTCTGGTCTTCTTTTGATAATTCCTCCAAACCCAGCATGGCGATAATATCCTTTAATTCCTCATATTCAGATAAATTCTGTTTAACCTCCCGGGCGACCTTGTAATGCCTCTGACCAACAGTTAACGGTGAAAGCATATTGGAGGCAGATTTTAATGGGTCTACCGCCGGATATAATCCCTGGCTGGCACGCTGTCGGGAAAGCACCACCGAAGCAGAAAGATGACTAAAAGTATGCACTGCTGCCGGGTCGGTAAAATCATCAGCAGGTACATACACCGCCTGAATTGAAGTAATGGACCCGGTGGGGGAATTACAAATTCTTTCCTCAAGGTCAGCAATCTCACTGGCCATGGTGGGTTGATACCCTACCCGGGAAGGCAATTCGCCTAAAAGACCGGAAACTTCAGCCCCGGCCTGGACAAAGCGGAATATATTATCAATTAACAAAAGAACGTCCTGCTTGACTTCATCACGAAAGTATTCTGCCATGGTTAAAGCAGCATGTCCTACTCTAAACCGGGCACCGGGTTGTTCGTTCATCTGGGCAAACATCAAAACCGCCTTTTTTAGGACGCCTGTTTCCTTCATTTCCCGATATAATTCTTCTCCTTCTCTGGAACGCTCGCCGATGCCACAAAAGAGGCTCACCCCTTCATGTTCCAAAGCCATATTGTGAATCATCTCCATAATCAGAACCGTCTTGCCGACTCCGGCACCGCCAAATAAACCGGCTTTCCCGCCTTTTTCCAGAGGAGCCAGAACGTCAATCACCTTGATTCCGGTCTCATAAATATCTGCCGTTGTAGTCCGTTCAGCAAGAGGAAGAGATTTTTGATATATCGGTACTAATTTATCAGGTGTTAAAACATCTCCTCCATCAATCGGTTCTCCAAAAACATTAAACATTCGTCCCAATAATCCGGACCCCACGGGTACTTGCAAGGGATGTCCCATGTCAATGATTTCATCTCCCCTTTTTAGCCCTTGAGTAGGCGTTAAGGCTATTCCTCTCACCGTATTGGCATCAAGATGAAGGGTTACCTCGATAATCGCTTCTCCGGATATTAACTCGTAATTTATCATGGGAAGAAGTTGCGGGAAAAAAGCATCCACAACGCTTCCCCGAATTGCTCTTATTTGTCCTCGGTTTATTTTCTTATTATCCATTCGAATATCTCCACAGAAAGAATAAATCTGAAAGTTAAAATTTTAGCGGGTATATTATTATATGTTAAATTAAATTTTATTTATTATAACATACACAACAACCAAAAAGTTACATTTTACCATTCTACTAACTCAAAGCTTGCTTTAATACCGGATAAAAATCTTTTTCTTCCTCAATTACGGTAATCTTTTCCTTTTTTGCTTCCTCTTTCTGGCTTTCGGTGCAATAACCCCATCCGGCCAAAAAAACGTTGACCCCCAAGGTATCAGTTCCTATAAGATAGCTTAGCTGATCATCAATAAAATAAATCTCATTTAATTTGGCATCATATTTTTTGGCGATGGCCTGCATATGCTCTGCCTTATGTTTGCCAAAGTTTTTATCAAAAATATCTTCGATATCTATCTCAAATCCAAGATATTCCGGTTGAAAGGCACGATGAATGGCTTCCCCAAGATTGGAGGTAGCAATGACAACTTTTTGACCTTCCTTTGTAAATCGCTGAATCCCTTTTATCACTTCCTTAAAAACAGGTGACAGAAAAAACCATTTTCTAAAACTCTTTTCCTGCCATTTCTCTTTCTCTTTAAAAAATAATTCTCGGAAAAAATGATAATCGAATTGAAGCTGGTTACGATAAGCAATGAATTCCTGTTGGTCCTTAATCTGAACCTGTTCTTCCGTAATTTTAAGAATAGCGAAAAAATCTCCCGATAATTCAATATAAGACCTTAAGCGGCGGTAATCATCTATTTCTTTTTTATATTGTCTTTTCATCTCTTCCCAATTATCAAAAGTAAATAATTCCCCGCCAAAATTTTTCTTTACTTCCGAATCAAAATATTTACAATAGGCATTATGACTTATAAATAATGATTTTAAAGCACTATCACTAATGACCCCGTCATAATCCACTGCTAATATTTTCATTTTCAATTCTTCCCATCCCTTGAATAAATTTATATAGAGCCGTTAAATAAATTATTTAGATTATACTATTTCTTTATTGGGTTGTACAATGGGAATTGTGTGTTTTTGGCCGTGGTATACGATGAGATTTCTAAATAATGCAGAGTATATATATATAGAGAGAGAGAGAGAGAGGGAGAGTAAATCTTCATGTTTGACTATACTGTAATTTCTTAAAATATGATAAAAGCGTACTAAAGGATTGTCTCCTGCCATATTCCAATCATTTGAGAAGAGATCGGGAACCTAGACTTATCAGACCCCTTACAGAAAGTTAGAAAAAGTTATCAAATTATTGAGCAGGTACAATTCAACAGCAATTAATTTCTTTTTAACTATTTAATGTCTTTTATCATTGATTCCAACATTTCTATTTCGTTTAGTTTTGTTTTCTTGTTACCAATACTCTTTCTAATTTCTAATATTAACTTACCAAATAATAGTACTACAGTATTTTTTTTACTTAAATCCCTATTTTTATATAAAAATTGATACATTTTATTATTAGCCCTAACTACCTCATCAGAACCAAATATATTTAGTTCAAAAGTAGATTGTCTATATTCAGATGTATTAATTTTCTCTATTGCCTTATCAACACCTTTACCTTTAATATCTGAAAAAAGAATAAAATATGGTTCTAAAACTTTAATATATATTTGCCACCTCTTGTCATTCAATCTTCTTTCCATTTCTCTTAAATTTTCAATCCTTGATTTCAAAAATAATGTGATCCAGCTACTAATACCACCTATAATTATTATAGTAATTAAATCTGTTTCCAAAATCTTCTTACCTACCGATACAATAATTTCTCTCATTTTAATCTCCTTAATTTCTTAATCATTAACCTTAGAGACAAACCTTATCCACAATCCCATTGATCTCATCCTGATTTATACTAAATAAATGATTTTTTTAAAATTAGTACAATTTATATTATAAATATAATAATTAACCCCATTTATTTACTATTTAATTAGTACATTTTTATCATTCGTTTACATTAATTAACTTAACTTTTTTAAAATATTCTTTGCATGATTTTTCATAAATATATTAAGGGGCCAAGTCTTGCAATGTCACTTTTTATCTTCCCCTTCGATTTTTTTATATGGTTTCGCGGAAGTGATGTCCAAGAAAAATAGGCAGACACCTATTTTTTTTAAAGTTAGAAGAAGTTATTAATACTTGAAATTAATATTGACTATTAAATCCCTTACAAAACGTTAGAAAAAGTTATCGAATTATTGACTTGGCACACCTTCCCTATTTCTCTAGTTTGGAAGTAAAATATTAATTATCTAAAAAAGTGGGATGTATCCCCATTTATTTCAAATGCTTAGTAGCCAAAATAAACCTCTATTTTCTTCACACATATTCATTGCCATATTTACCGAATTCGCCCTTTTAAATCTTTCCTAAATATTTTTCTAAGTTAGCACTGTATAGCTCGATTTTTAGCATTGCGTTCTTTATTTGGATCCTCTTCAGATTCAATAACCTCAATCTCAGCAATATACTCATTAGATAGGCTATGTTGGTATGCTCCTTCGATAACTAAACGCTTATACCAAGTGTATGGTTTTAAAGCCGAGTTTATCTTATCTTTCTTGGCAATATATGCCTTAACATTGTGAGGATTTCCCTCGTTATCAAATACTTCAATATCTGTTCTATTATATCCATCCTCTGACTTATCAAGATTTCTTACTTCTGAATCGTCCACATTAAAAACGACACCCAACACCTCATCGGTTTCATTATCAGTAGGATAGGCATTTGCCTTCCCTGATTTATCAGTGCTTTGTTTATGAAACCGTAAGTTATGTTTTTTTAATTTAGCAACGAAAGGCTCCTTACAAGAAGGAGTAATATCTCTTAGCTTACTTTTGCACATATTTGAACCATAAGCAAAATATAGCACTTTAACCTCCTAAGTTATAACTATTGGATATTCCAGAAGGAATCTTATGGGATCCAAGTCTTGCAATACCGCTTTTCCTCTTTCCCTTTAATTTTTTTAATTAAAATACTGACACATCCTATTTTTTCTATGGTTTAATTTTCCCTTTACTAGGTTTTCCTTTGGGACGTCTATCTATAGTAATGCTTAAAGCTAATGCATTGTTTTAAAGATAACGCCTGGGCCTGACATAACAAGCGGTAAAAAGTGGATAGAGCGTAGCGAACGAAGCTTTTTACCGTCCTTATTGATACTATTGTTAGGCATCGCCGATAGTTCGTATTGTCTTTTCTTTCTTACTTCTAAGCTTCTTTTCTAATTCCTGCATTTGTTGCTCCATAGCCTCTGAGTCCAGCCTATTATTCCAAATACTAAATAGCTTCATAGTAGCGAAAAAACTATTACGATTGGAGCTCAACATAATAATGAGAGGTAAAAAGTCTTTGACTTGATTGCAAAAAGTCGTTGATAGTGACCGGTAGGCTAATTTTTCGTCCGCAATACCAGACACAAAGAATGCTGAAAAGCCCTCCAATGCATTCATTACATTAAGAAATTCAGGTATTATATTTTTTAATTTTTCTATTTCTGCATCATCACTGCAAGGCTTGACCTTGAAGTTGTCATCACCAATAACAACTTCTGATTTTTTGAAGAACTCTATGCTTTCATTTTCAATTTTTTTGTCCAGAGTATTTATAATGGGAATAATTGTTGCTCCATACTCTTTTATTTGTTCGGAAGTCAGCCTTAAGGCGTCTCTCTTAGCCGAAATTCTCGTTGCTTTTCTTTGCACTTCGATCTGATTTTTTGCTAATTTAATTTGCGCCAATGCAATATAGGCTATGACCACTAGTGCTGGGCCACTTAAGAAATATAATATTTCTAAATAATCCCTAAATTGTTCCATCGTTTCCTCCTTGATACCTGACATGAAGGATTGTGGGGTCAGGTCTTGCAATGCCACATTTTATCTCCCCGCTCGATCCTTTTCTAATTTTTCTTCACCCTAATACTAATACGACAAAGGTTTTAAAAAATCCTTCTTTAGAATAAGAATAATAGGGACACCTATTTATCGCAGAGGAGTATTAAAGAAAATAGGTGTCCCTATTATTCTCTCTTATTCTCTCTATCCCTGGGCATTCAAGACAGTATCTGACCTCATTAATCCTTCCTATATTATTAATTTAAAAATATTCCCCAGGCTTTCATGCATTTTGTGGCAAGATCAAATGCATCAATAATCCCCGTGTTTGTTGTAATTTCATATTTCAAAGCAATTGTAATTGGTCCTTTCCCCATATCAAGTTTAGCTTTCTTCTTGCCAAATTCTGGACTTTCTCCACTACGTTCTCTATCTAATTGAAAATGTTTCAAACCATTGCTGATATCTGCACAGAGCGAAAGTTCTGGATTATTATTAATGTAACCTTCCACTCTGTTAATGACTGAAACGGCTGCTGCTGGATCATTTCTAATCCAATCTTTAAGGTGATAACAATTCATAAAAAAGGCATATACTTCGTCTTCATAATGCTCTGAAGATTTATTATGAATTCGACCATTATTAATTTCTTCAAAACGTTTATACCATCGTTTCACTCTATTAAATTGTTCTTGATAATTTGGTGAAATTGAAATTATTTTCTCCTCCCTTTTAATAATATATTCTCCCCTTAACTAAAATAGGAATATATCCTATTTTTTCTATGGTTTAGCTTTCCATCTTACAAGGTCTTCCCTTGGGAAGTCTATCTATAATAATACCTAAAGCCTCAATCTTCCGGTTAAGAAACTCTCGTGCCTTATAGGTTTTTCCTTAAAAATTATCGAATTATTGACTTGGTATACCTTCCATATTTATTTAAATAAGACAAACAAAACGTCCCCTTGTCTTATTTTGTGAAATTGTGAAGTCTGACCCCAATTCCTCCAAAGGGGTGCTTTTATTTATTAGCTTTCCCTTTAAAACTAGAAAATTAATTTAAATAAGTCGTAAATATAAGAGCAAAATATTGCGAGAAATATTGACCCTAAAATAATCCTATGTAGTAAAGCTCCTTTTTTAAGAGATGTAACCAATTCCATCTTGGGAAAAACCCAGCGAGCGTAATTGAATACCATCCTGAAAATATTAAGCACGATGATAAAAAAATATAAATACAATGCAACCATAAAAACAGGAGTTATGCCACTGGCACTCAAAGAAAATATTCGCTCAATTTTATATATAGTAAAAAATCCTAAGGGTATTACCATAAACCAAATGAATAAATCAAAAATATTTTTACTATGAAGCCAACTCCATTTATTTGCTCGTTCCTGTAATGATTGAAGCACATTTTTATAAGCACCAGAAACCCAGGTTTCATTATCACCTAAGACATGAATAGTGCTAGTATTAGGGGTAGCTCTTGAAGGACTTGTTACAAAATCAAAAACTTTGGCTTTCTTAAAATCAAATTCTAGGCGTATTTTATTTAAGGGATTTTTCTTTAAACTAAAATTATATTTTAGCGAATTATCAAATATTATCTTTGTTATATGATCTGGCAATTGAGCTTCATCAAAAATAGAGACGGAATCTGAAAATATATACTCTCCTTTTCTGCCAACAATTTGTATAGATAATTTATATAGACTCTTTGCATACTCTTTTAGTTTATCAAAATCTTCATCGCTTTGATCAGGAGTTTTCTTTAGTTTTGTGATTTCTATTTCAGCAGCTTCTTGTGTAATTTTATTTAATATTTCGTACAATTTTTTAAAATAGGGAATACTTAAAGTACACGAAGGCAAGGGAGAAAAAATATTATTCGATTTATATGTGTAATCGTTATTTTCCATACAATACCTCCATTTTAAGGGGGCAGTTACAAAGTAACTGCGGATGGACAAGAGAATTTTCCTCATCTGCTTTTTAATAAAAACTGGGGAGCTGATGCTAAATTAAAATTATTAGGGTTAAATCTTTATCCCATTAAAAAAATTTCTTGTTATTGAATCTATTTTTCATTATCTATCTTTTACAACTTCTTCAATACTGTCATCGTCATCACCGTTCTTACCATTACCATTATCATTTTCCCCTGATTTTTCTTTATATTTATCATCTTTTTTAATTAAAAACAACTGGTTAGACATATGTGTCAGGGGACGTTGTTAATGCTCAGTAATTAGGTAACTTATTTGGTATAATTATACCACCAAAGGAGGTACTTAATTATGAAAATTATTCAACAGATCTTTATAAA
>Ga0209386_1000339_pt1 | contig 24097 bp, 18 predicted proteins | sample NGEPertwo_FD_184510 | JGI IMG/M metagenome (GOLD analysis project Ga0209386, IMG submission 184510) | Arctic peat soil microbial communities from the Barrow Environmental Observatory site, Barrow, Alaska, USA - NGEE Permafrost154B-two... | ecosystem: Environmental > Terrestrial > Soil > Wetlands...
GTTGTAAACAACAGCCACATGATCAAAAAGGCATTTGCGACGATTGCCAGTATTCTGATTATAAGAGAAATTCTGAAATTTTTAGAGCCCATATTTTTCCATTCTACGGTAAAGGGAAGTGCGGGTAAGTCCAAGTTCACTAGCGGCCTTCGAGATGTTCCCCTGGTGCATCTTCATAACTTTTAGAATAATCGTTTTCTCAACTTTGTCGAGTTCATAATTATCCAAATCCAGTTCCTCCGAAACTTTATTTACAGGCCTCATTTGTAGGTCATTATGGTTGATCCATTCAGATTCCGTCATAATGACGGCCCTTTCAATCACATGTTGTAATTCCCTGACATTTCCCGGCCAACCTGCTTCTTCCAACCGTTTCATTGCTTCTTTGGTAAAACCTCGGAGCGGCTTTTTATATTTTTTTGTGTAAATCTGAAAAAAATGAATGGCCAGCAGAGGAATGTCTCCGTAGCGTTCACGGAGTGGTGGAAGATCAATCTCAACCGTATTGATCCTGTATAACAAATCCTGTCTAAATTTTCCTTCTTCAATCATTTGATGTAAAGGCATATTCGTGGCACAAATCAGGCGAATGTCAATCGGAATTGGTTTATTCGATCCTACCCTGGTCACTTCTCGCCGTTCAAGCATTGTCAAAATTTTTGCCTGAAGCGGCAATGGCAGATTCCCTATTTCATCAAGAAAGAGGGTGCCGCCTGAAGCGATCTCGAATCGGCCTGGGCGATCGACTTTGGCATCTGTAAATGAACCTTTTGTATGTCCAAATAGCTCGCTTTCAAATAATGATTCGCTGATGGACGTTAAATCAACGCTGATAAAAGCTTCATCTACACGGGTTGAATTATTATGAAGCGCTCTTGCTACCAATTCTTTACCTGTTCCATTCTCTCCAAGTATCAAAACACTTGCATCTGTGGCAGCTACTTTCGAAATGGAAGTATAAACTTTTTGCATTTCAGCTGAATTCCCAATAAAATCCTTAAATGTCCGGTTCATCATATTATTAATGGCCTTGGCTCTGCTTTTAAGTTGTTCAATCTCTTTCTTTGATTTCCGCAGGTTAAGTGCAGAATTTAAAGTCGCCAATAACTTTTCATTCTGCCATGGCTTAAGGATAAAGTCTGTTGCTCCCTCTTTAATTGCTCTGACACTTTTTTCAACATCACCATAGGCCGTAATAAAAAGAACGACTGCATCCGGATCGATTTCGAGAATCTTTTTGAGCCAAAAGAAGCCTTCCTGACCGCTGATCGCGTCCTTTGTAAAATTCATATCCAGCAAAATTACGTCAAATTCTTCATTTTTAAGTAATTCTGGAATTGATGTGGCAGCATTTGCAGTGACAATTTTTTCAACATGCGGTTTTAGGAGTAACCTAAGCGAGAATAAGATATCCTCATTGTCATCAACCGCGAGAATTTTTCCAAATTTATCCATAACGAAAAGGTCTTTTTTATAGTCCAGAATTACAAACACCAAGCCATAAAGATCAGGAATAATAACAGGGAATTGCTTTAATTACTATATGTTTGTAAATCAGTACCGAATTAGATTTTATTCTTTTTAATTGGACAATATCATCCAAAATTTAAAAAGGTAAATGTACGAAATCGTTCAGTAAATGTACGATATCGGACGATTATTTTTAAACTATAATTTACAATTGTTTATTAATTAGTTTATTGCAAATGTGGTACGATTTATGAATAAGCACGCTTTTGATAATGAGGTTATTTTCCTATTTTGCGAAAGCATTTTCTCAAATCAGTAAACACGATAACAAAATTTTAACGTTTCACATTCAACTATGATTGAGCTAATTGATATATGTAAGGTTTTCAGGAACAAGGACGTTGAGACAAAAGCGCTGAGCAATATTAATTTATCTGTTGCTGACGGTGAATTTGTAAGTATTATGGGACCTTCTGGATGCGGGAAGACTTCATTACTTAATATCATTGGTTTAATTGATTCACCCAGTTCCGGAAAGTACTTCCTCGATGGTCAATTGGTTTCCGAAGTTTCAGAAAGGAATAGAACAGATATCCGTAAAAATAATTTCGCATTTGTTTTTCAGAGTTTTAACCTGATCGACGATCTCACGGCCTGGGAAAATATTGAATTGCCACTTGTCTATCAAAAGGTTCCTCAGGCAGAAAGAGCCAGAAGGGTTGATCAGGTTATGGAAAGGTTTAACCTTAAACACCGTTCCAATTATTTTCCGAATGAACTCTCTGGCGGACAACAACAAAGCGTTGCAGTTGCGAGGGCTGTTATTGCTAAACCCCGGATTATCCTTGCCGATGAGCCTACCGGAAACCTTGATTCGACGCATGGCGAAGATATCATTCAGCAGCTGACACAACTAAATGAAGCTGGAACAACCATCATTATGGTAACTCACTCGTTGATGATGGCGCAAAGGACGCAACGCATTATATATTTATTTGATGGGCATGTAGTTACTGAAAGTTACTCAAAAACAACGGCCAACTTATAATTGCAATATGAACAGTTATCTGAAACTGGCAATCCGTAATCTGCTGCGAAACAAAGAGTATTTTTTCATAAATGTTTTTGGTCTTGCAGTCGGGATGGCTTGTGCAATTATGGTTTTGGTATATATTTGGGAGCAATCGAATTATGACGATTTTCACCCTTCTTCTGACCGGCTTTACAGGGTTTATATCGAATCAAAATTGGGAGGTTTGGAATCGAATGTGGCATATTCATCTCCCATGTTTGCTTCCGGTTTAAAACCTTATGTGCCTGAAATTGAACAATCCTGCCGCATTTTCAAATATGATCGTGATATTCCGGTTATAGCACCAGTTTCAACAATTCTCGATAGCCGAACCCTTTTGTATGTTGATTCTACGTTTTTTGATATTTTCGGTTTTAAGTTAATTGAAGGCGATCCCAAAACCTGCTTAAGTAAACCACGTTCAATTGTTTTAACCCGTTCAATCGCCAATCAATTATTTCCAGACGGTGCTGTTGTCGGAAAGACGCTCACAATTGAAGATGAGAAAAAACCGGCAATTAATGGTGACGTTGTTGCAATTCCCGGTGAAAATGATAAAAAATGGATTGTTACAGGTATTGTAGAGGATTGTCCAATCAATTCACATATTAATTATCAATCACTTGTGTCCATCTCATCTGTGGTATTTACTTATATCCAATGGACCAATAATAATTTATATACCTATTTTCGTTTTAAAGAAGGAACAGATATGCAGAAACCGGCAGATTCTTCTTATCTGGACTTGACAGCAATAGAAGATAAGCTTAATAACGGATTTTATAAAGAGGCTGGTGATTTTATCGAAAAATCGTTAGGGACAACTGAAGAGATGAAAGATAAGGATGAGTATTTTGTGCTTCGGTTGCAAAAGGTTTCTGACATCCATCTCTTTTCGCATTTGAAATATGAAACATCTCAAAATGTTAATATCCAGACGCTTTTGATTATAGCAGGCATTTCAATTTTGATCATTTTAATTGCTTGCATTAACTATGCCAATCTTTCAACAGCCCGTTTAGCGGGAAGGGTGCGTGAAATCGGCATCCGTAAAATATTAGGGTCTCAAAGAAGAGAATTGTCAAGGCAGTTGCTGGCTGAATCGATCACAATTAGTTTTATTTCGCTCTTTTTTGCATTGGTTATTGTCGAGTTGATTTATCCGAATACGAGCATGGTCCAGCAAAATCCAGATCTGAACATACAAATGCTTTTATTTAAACTTTCACCTGTAATTTTTAGTGTCACGCTCTTTACAGGCATCATAGCTGGAATTTATCCTGCATTTTATATCATACGCTTCAGTCCGGCAACTATTTTAAGGCAGCAAAAACAGTTTAGTGCAGGTGGTAAAGGTTTACGAGGGGTACTGGTAATTCTTCAGTTTGTATTCTCACTTGTAATAATATATTCAACATCAACGATATATCGTCAGTTGAGGTTTGTTCAGCAAAATGAGGTAGGGTTTCAGAAAGAGCGAATTTTTGTAATTCAGAACCTGTTTGGATTAGAGGATAAGGGACAGAAATTTATTAATAAGTTAGTTGAATTAAAAAACGTTGAAGGAATTACCTATTCTAATGCTGTTCCTGGTAAGCTTATGGATATGGTAAGTTTTCAGGTGGGTATGGAAAGTTTTCAGGATGAAAAAGATCTTGCGAATGTTTTGTTAATGTATGTCATGGAAGCCGATTCTATGTTTTTTAGTACCTATGGTATGACGCTCAACGATGGAAGTTTCGACAGAAAAAAATATTCGCACAAAGATACCATTGATGTGATTGTTAATGAAGAAGCAGTTAAATACCTCAATCTGGCGAAACCCATCGGTTCATCTATAATCAGGCAAAACGCTGATACAACCAAAAGCATTTTAATCATTAAAGGGGTTGTGGACAATTTTAATTTTGAGTCACTTCACACAAAAGTTCAGCCGCTTATTATATTTCCAGTCAATCCCGAAAAAGTCAAATTTGCATCAGTCCGATTAGCACAACCCGTAAACAGGAGGGAGATTGGCAGGGTACAGAAATTATGGGAAACGGTTTATCCCAAAAGTCAGTTTTCTCAGTTTACAATGAATGAGAGCCTTGGTGAATTTTACCAGGAGGAGGAATCAACTGGTCAGATTGCTGTTGTATTCTCGTTTTTCGCCATATTTATTGCCTGCATGGGGCTATACTCGCTATTAGCCCTGACCACCATTTACAGAACAAAGGAGATTGGTATACGGAAAGTGCTCGGCGCTGGAACCAAAGAATTGGTATTGCTTTTATCAAAAGAGATTTTCAGACTGATTACGATTGCGGGAATAATTGCTTTACCCATTTCATTTCTACTCTCCTATTATTGGCTAAACCGGTTTGCTTATCATATTGCACTAAGTTTTACAAACTATTTTCTGGTATTTATTGCCGTGTTCATTGTAGCCGTTTTTACTATTTACCGGCAATTGTGGCATACTATCAACTCCGATCCAGGCGAATCACTCCGTTTTGAATAAAAACAATTGGCCATTAAGTCACTCTAAATCTCCTTATTATTTCTCGCTGGCTTTTTCTAATGCTTTTGCAACAGCCATTCGGAACCGATAAAGAGAATAAGTTGCTCCGGTAACTGCATCAACTTTCATGTAGTCTTGATTTTTAATGAGTTCCTTTTCATATATTGGATATGCAATAGAGGGCGAAGTTCCTGATTTTAGCATCTCCTTATTATAATCTATATTAGTTCTTTTGTTTTTCCCGTTTGCTTTTAATTCATCGTAATGAAGATCAATGATTTTCCCCTGATTAATCTCCAGATAAACAAGGTGAATAAATCCATAGTCATCGGGTGGTGTGAGTCCAAAAAATTTTCCATTTTTACAGTTTAAGGCACTTGTCCCCAACGCATTATTTCTGACAAATAGTTCAAAATCCTCTTGCACTTTGTCGACTGATGACCTTTCGATCATCCAATGGAGATTTTCCCAATCAACTTCGCTCGCTTTAATTGTTTTTTTTTGAGTCTCTTTTTTTTGCTTGTAAGGACTTATCATTAGTGAGTTGCTCAGAAGAAATGTAATCAGGGCAATTCCAAGTAAAAATAGTGTTCTCATGGTTGGTTAATGTGTTGATGAGGTTATGACAAGCAGAAAGAAAATTACCCTTAATCAAATTTAATTTTTTTGATTAAACTTTGTAATTTGATATCTGTCAAAGCGGAAACGAGTTCAGGATGGTTACCCTGGGAAATATCCTGAATTTGAAGAGAACGAAAATGAAAGGTTTAATTCAGGTGATTTGAAGTAGGTATGAAATGTACGCCTTCGGACATCCTGATGACCAAAACCGTTCAGATGATTGTTAATTATTTATGATGTTAATGTTATCAAACATCTATAAATGAAACAAATAAATTGTTTGGCATGTTTAATGTATTGAATACAATGTATTATTTAAAACGATTAAAAGAATATTAAAAATGAAAAAGCAAATTAATTCTGTCAGTAACTTGTCAGTTAAAGGTATAATTACTATAACTATTTTAAGCGCAATGCTTAGCACTTTCGGTGCAAATGCAAATAACAAACCGGCTGTGAATAATGCAGTTACAATGAAGGTGGAGTCAGAAAATGCAACTGAAAGCCTGATGAATAGTAATGCAGAAAGTAGCAACGAATATAAAGCTGAGGATTTCGTTAAAGCAGAAATGACACTTGAAGCTGAAACATGGATGAATATCGATGCTGAAAGTAATACAGAAGCGGTAGAAGAATATAGGGCAAAGGAATTCGTTCAGGCAGGTATGGTAAACGAAATTGATCTTTGGATGAATAGCAATTCCGAAACCAACGACATAGCAATCGATGCCGAACAATATAAAGCTGCGGACTTTGTACAGGATGATATGGTAAGCGAAATTAATCGGTGGATAAATGAAAATCCCGAATATAGCGACATAGCGATCGAAGCCAAACTGTATAAAGCAGCTGAATTTGTACAGGCAGATATGACTTTTGAAATCGAAAACAGGATGAATAACAGTTGTTTATAATTCAATTTCGAAACTTTCGATAATGAATTTAGGTTATTCAGATTAAGTAGATTAAAGATTATTTAGTTAATTTCTGAATTTAACAGACCGTTTTGGGTTTATTCCCGAGACGGTTTTTATATTTTTTGTTTAGGCTGGTAATGAACGGATTTAATTTTTCGCGTATTTAGGAGTTTACGGAACAAGTACGTTTAACCCCTTGCTAATTAAGTTTATTTCTAACTTTTTCCCCATCATGCAAGGTTCTCCGTCGAAATGGATAACTCCTTCAGAAGCTCTTTCTAATATAAAGCTATGCGCTCTTTCAATTTGCATAAGTGGACTTTTGTCGATGTTTTTAGAAAATAGCCTGATACCCATTCCAGGTGCTTTATACAGTTTGAATGGAGCAAGTATGCACATATCAAGTTTACTGTCACTAATATCTGCGTGAGGTGCAATATAAGCATTGTTCCCGTATTGGGAACCATTTGCAAAAGTGATCAGAAAGGCAGGACAATTAATCTTCCGCTTACTATCAATCGTGATTTGATAGATCTCTGGTTTGTATTTGAAATACTCAAGGATTGTCGTTCGCACGTAGTTAAAGAGTCCTCTGCCTTTACTTTGAGCAAATTTCTCACCAATTACAGCATCAAAACCCACACCGCAAGTGCAGAAAAAGGGTTTACTATTGATCAAACCGTAATCGATTGCCTGAAGTCGCTGTTTGTTAATAAGTTGTATGGCTTTTCGAGGTTGTAATGGGATCTGAAGATGACGTGCCAATCCATTTCCGGAGCCAACTGGGATGATTCCCATGATAGCTTGAGTGTTAATGAGTGCAATGGCGATTTCATTAACAGTTCCGTCACCACCCACTGCCACGAAATACCGATAATTTTCAAGCAGTTTTTGACTGACGATTTCCGTTGCTTCTCCTTTATATTTCGTAATGACTATTTCGATATCAAAAATATCTGAATCAATCAGTTCATGAATTAATCCTGGCATATTCACTTTGTGACTTGTTCCGGAGAGCGGATTAATTAAAAATAAAATCTTCTCTTTTACAAACAATTGATTCATTGAAATATCAGTTCAATATAAGGTTACAAAAGTACATTTATGAACTGAGCTTTAAAAGTATCTTATTGAATTTATCCATATTGCAAATTCAAAAAGCAAGATAGGATACTCAATTATTTGGATACTAAGGTGTAGAGCGGCAAAATGCTTGGGTAATGACTGTGAAAAAATTTTGGGTTTTTTCTGATTCTTCGTTTAGATTAGTTGGTAGTTTGGGTGTAATATACAGAAAAATAACTAACGGGGCAAAAGTACTTTCATCTCCTCGACCAATATCTGGTAAGTGGAGTTACTTACTGGAACGAGTGGAAGGCGAAGAACATTTTCGATTATTCCGATGGAATGCAAAGCGGCTTTGGCTCCGGCAGGATTACCGTCTATGAATAATGCTTCACAAATTCTTTGTAAATGCAGGTGAAGCGAAGCCGCTTCCTTAAAATTACCTTCAAGTGCAAAGTGTGTTAAATCGGCAATAACTTTCGGAACAACATTTGCGGCCACTGAAATCACTCCTTCTGCACCAATAGCAATGATCGGAACGACAAGACTATCGTCACCCGAGATGACAGAGAAACCAGCTGGCTTATCCCTGAGTATTTTCGTTATTTCGCTTATATTCCCTGAAGCTTCTTTTGTTGCAATAATTTTATCCGAAGCGTGAGCAAGGCGCAAAGTCGTATCGGCACTCATATTTACACCGGTTCTGCCCGGTACATTATAAAGGATAACCGGTAGCGGACTGGCTTTCACGATTGCCATATAGTGTTGGAATATTCCTTCCTGGGTTGGTTTGCTATAATAGGGAACTACTGAAAGAATAGCATCTGCTTTTGATAGATCCATTTGAGCGATCGTTTCTATTACTTCCTGGGTATAATTGCCACCGATTCCGACAACGATGGGGATATTACCGTTGACGCGTTTACAAATAAAATTAACAATTTGTTGTTTTTCTGCAGAATTTAGCGTAGCCGTTTCTGCGGTTGTACCTAAAACAACCAGAAAATCAATCTGATTTTCAAGCTGACTATCAACAATCTTTCCTAATCCTTCAAAATCAATTGTCAGATCAGCTTTAAACGGGGTTATTAGTGCAACCCCAGCACCTCGGAAATTATTCTTCATATGATCAATCAACCCTTTTCATTAATAGTTTCAAGATAAAAGACAATCTGCTCCATCAGGTATTTGCACAGTGGCTTTTCAGATACATCGATATTAAAGTCGTAATAATTGTGTTCTGCTCCCTGCCATCCTACTTTAAAGGTTGCCACAGAATATACCAATATATATTGTAATGCGACAGCTTTATTAATAGAAAGATCAATCATGATATCAAAGGGTTCCTGAATAAACTCAATTCCGGTATTGGTTTGTGGTTGGCCAAACCAACGAACATTACGCCTGTGAAGAAACCCCGAATGGGTAATAGTAGCCAGCGTTTCCATTTCGAGGTTCGAACCAATATATGCAATCCCAATTGGTTTTATCCCTTTGATTTGTAATGTTTTCCGAAGTAATTCATATGTTTCGATACTTCCCTCGTCGGCCGGATTCCAAAGAATACCAACACTTTTGGAATTCTTCAACGTTTTGATCTTTTTACTTCGCTGCCGGGTCTGGTAATATTTAAACAATCGCTTATTTGCGAAATATCTTACAATTTTCTTAAACATGTCGTGTCAAAATTACAAAATCGTTTAATAGCTCTCTAATTTTTCAAAAATAGTTACAGATTGTCTACTTTCAATTCGTAAGTTGCAAAAGCTCCTCCTCCGATATAATAGGGATTTTCAGCTTTTGGGCTTTTTCGAGTTTCGACGGTCCAATATTCTCTCCGGCAACAAGATAGTTCGTTTTTGCCGAAATTGATGTTACGTTCTTTCCTCCATTTAATTCAATAAACGCCTTTAAATCATCGCGTGAAAATTTTTCAAATGTTCCTGAAATTATAATCGATAAACCTTTAAGTTTCTCAGTTTGCCCCTCTCTTTGTTCCAATTTTATCTCAAAACAGAGGTTTTTACTCTTTAGCCGTTCAACTAGCCGAATATTTCTATCGTCTGCGAACCAGCTGACAAGACTCTCGGCAATTTTACTTCCGATTTCTTCAACCCCGGTAAGTTCCTCAATTGATGCAGTTTCAATGCGCTCAATTGATTTCAGATCACGGGCAAGTTTTTTTGCTACCGTTTCGCCCACATACCTGATTCCCAACGCAAATAAAACACGTTCGAACGGAACCTGTTTTGAAATTTCAAGACTATCAATTATCCTGGCAGCTGACTTTTCGCCAAGTCTTTCAAGATCAACCAGATCGCTTTGTTTTAAATCGTAAAGATCGGCTATATCGTTTATCAGCTTTTTCTGGAACAAAAGGTCAATCGTCTCAGATCCCAAACCGTCTATATTCATCGCTTTGCGACTGATAAAATGCTCCAGTTTCCCTTTGATTTGGGGCGGACAACCTGTCTCATTCGGACAATACCAGGCAGATTCACCGTCTTGTCTGATTAGAAGTGAATTGCATTCAGGGCATCGTTCAATAAACTGTACTTCTTCACTCAACGGATGACGAGCTGACAGATCTACACTTACAATTTTCGGGATGATTTCCCCCCCCTTTTCAATAAAAACAGTATCACCCATGTGTAAATCAAGACTTTTGATTACATCTGAGTTGTGGAGCGTAGCCCTTTTAACAACTGTACCAGCCAGCAAAACAGGTTTTAGGTTTGCAACGGGCGTGACTGCTCCGGTTCTTCCCACCTGATAACTAACAGAATTCAGAGTTGTGCTGACACGTTCAGCCTTGAATTTATAGGCAATCGCCCATCTTGGAGACTTGGCAGTGAACCCCAACTCCTGTTGTATCCGCGACGAATTGATCTTGATGACAACGCCATCAGTTGCTACGGGTAACTCTTTACGTTTGACGTTCCATTCGTGTAAAAAGTCGAATATCTCCTCCAGATTTTTGCATTTACGGGTGTGTTCCGATATTTTAAATCCCCACTGTGTAGCATGATGAAGCAATTCAAAATGACCGTCGTTGGGTAGATTATCACCTAAAACGTAATAAAGGTACGCATCCAGTTTTCGGGACGCAACAACTGACGAATTTTGTAGCTTCAATGTTCCCGATGCAGCATTACGCGGATTGGCAAAAGGCTGTTCTCCAATATCTTCCCTTTCGCGATTCAGCATTTCGAAAACACTGAAAGGGAGTAAAATTTCTCCGCGAATCTCAAATTCATCAGGGTAATCACCTTTTAGACGAAGCGGTATACTTTTGATGGTCTTGACATTGGCAGTTACATCGTCTCCTTTTTCCCCGTCACCCCTCGTTACTGCCCTGACTAATAGTCCTTTTTCATAGGTTAGACTAATTGAAACGCCGTCGAATTTCAGTTCACAAACATATTCGAAATTTTCATCCGTAAGTTTTCGTGCCCGTTGATCAAATTCCTGTATCTCTTCTTCGGTATATGTGTTTGATAACGATAGCATTTGATATTTATGCGTTACCTGTTTAAACTCCTGGTTAAGATCACTCCCAACCCGTTGAGTCGGCGAACTCGCATCGAAAAACTCTGGAAATTCAGTCTCAAGACCTATTAATTCCGCCAGCATCTGATCAAAAGTGAAATCGTCGATTGTCGGGTTATTCAGAACGTAGTAGGTATGATTGTGCTTTTCAAGTTCTTCCCTAAGATACGATATTCGTTCTTCAGCCTCATTTCGATCCATAAAGTGACAATTTTGTTAAGGAATAAAAATAGTAAAAATTTCAAACATTTGGATTCTATATTTTGTACCGGTGAATGCTGGCAATTCATGGTTGGCTTCCTGCTCACATGTTTTTCTTAATTATTCTATAACTTTTGTTAAATTTTCTACCGCCGTATAGATTATATCCAAATCAGATTCTCTATCTTTGCCATGTTTTTCAGTATTACTCGTTCCATGTCGGGAATGAGTAATGAAAAGGGAATCCGGTTTAAATCCGGAGCTGTACCCGCAGCTGTAAGCCTTAGTGCAAACTTTTTGAACTACAAGTCACTGTTCGTCAATCGACGGATGGGAAGGCATCAAAAAGAAGGCGAGCCAGAATACCTGCTGAGATTCACTACATTATTTTTTGCTTTCCGGGGAAAGTAGCAAAAATGAACTGCAATTCATTGTTATTCATTTTCTCTTTTTAAGAAAGTCGGCAAATTAACACAAGAATCTTCCGTTATGGAAAAAGTTTGTCCGCGCTGTAACAGTTCGTTTGTATGTCGAAACGATCAGATTTTGGAATGTTGGTGTCTTAATGAACCAATCACCTCTGAATTAAGGAAATTCCTTGCGGATAATTTCTCAGGATGCTTATGCGCCAATTGTATTACTGACTTACGTAAGTGCTTTATAAATTATCAACAACAAATTATTTTTGAAAATGAAAACTATTAGGAATCAGTTTATTGCAATTTGTTTAAGTTTGTTTGTTTTTACCGCTTGTGAAAAGGAAGCCGGAGATCTGGTGGAGATCAAAACTGTTGATCTCGAGAGCTTAGCGCTTGGAAGCGCATCTTACTGGAACGGTTCAGACGGCACCGGTGGATTTAATTCGGCCGATATAGAATTCGGTAATAATTACACTGCTTTGTATGGTTCATGGGACGGGTTTGTCTATTCGCAGAAAGCGGACGTTACTACGGCAAGCTACAGCAATCAATATAGTGTCTTCGACGAGGCGAACGGAACCAATAAATTTGCATTGTATTACCCGCCATTCGGAGCAGATACCTATGCTTCATTTCCGGCGGGTGCTGAATACGTTGTGAAAAGCTTAAGTGTATGTAATTCAACATATACTGCATTAAGCATTAAAAACGGTGATCCGAGTTTTGCTAAAAAGTTCGGGGGAACCTCAGGAAATGACAAAGACTGGTTTAAAATGTCGGTAATTGGTTTTAACGCGGCTGGTGATTCTGTTAAGTCGGTTGATTTTTACCTTGCAGATTACCGTTCGGATGACAATTCTAAAGACTATATAGTGAATAAATGGACAACCATCGATTTGTCTTCACTCGGAAAAATCAATAAATTTACATTTCGGTTTGCATCAACAGATACTGGTGCATGGGGTATGAATACCCCCGCTTATGTGTGTGTTGATAACATTAAATATGAGATTGTTACGCCAAGATATTAATAAAATAAATCTTTTATAGACATCACGTTTCACGTTCAAAGGTGAAATTCGGATGTTAATTCTTGGTTAATCAGAACAATTTTAGCTTTTTTCCGTTAATTGAAATTGTATATTTCAGAATAACATGTTTTCTTTGTGCCCTTAATATATAGATTCAAAAAACAGATTATGACAATTGCAAAAGATAAAATGGTTTCCGTCACTTACAAATTGAAGTTGGACGGTAAAGAAGGTGATGTATTTGAAAAAGCTGGGAAGGATAGCCCGCTTATTTTCCTTTATGGTTCGGGAATGATGTTGCCTGCTTTTGAGATTGGCCTTGCCGAAAAGAAAGCAAATGATACCTTCGAAATTTTCATTGCTGCCGCCGATGCTTACGGTGAAGTGAATGAAGAGGCTATCGTTGAGCTTCCTAAAAGCATATTTATGGTAGACGGTAAGATTGACGAACAACTTATTACACCAGGGAATTCAGTTCCTATGATGTCAACCAGTGGACAGAGAATGGAAGGCCTTGTAGTTTCTGTTGATGAAAATACTGTTCAGATGGACTTTAATCACCCGTTGGCTGGCGAAGATCTTCATTTTACAGGTGAAGTTCTCGATGTCCGCGATGCAACAGAAGAAGAGCTAAGCGCAGCATACAGCACAGGTGGTTGTGGTTGTGGCAGCGGTGGAGGTTGCGGCGATGGTGGCTGTGGCGACGGTGGCTGCGAATCTGAAGGTTGCGGAACAGGTGATCAGAAAAGTTCTGGTTGTGGCTGCCACTAAAATTTCAATCTGATTTTCAGATTTCGATAAAATATCTTACTTTTATGAACCCGGAGTGAAAACTTCGGGTTTATTAATTTTTTATATATGAACACTTTAGGAAGGATTTTCAGACTTACATCGTTTGGTGAATCACATGGTGGAGCTATCGGAGGTGTAATCGACGGGTGCCCTGCCGGATTAAAGGTCGATATTGAATTTGTTCAGAGCGAATTAGATCGGCGTAAACCAGGACAATCGCACATCACAACCCAACGTAATGAAGATGATAAAGTTGAATTCCTTTCTGGTATTTTCCAGGGACAAACAACGGGAACGCCAATTGGATTCATCATCCGGAATAAAGATCATCATTCAGACGATTATGATTCCTTAAAAGATGTTTATCGTCCTTCACATGCCGATTATACTTACGATCAAAAATTTGGTATTCGCGACCATCGTGGTGGCGGACGCTCATCGGCACGCGAAACAATTGCAAGGGTTGTGGCTGGTTCTATTGCAAAACAACTACTGTTTGGTTTAGGAATTAAAATAAATGCATGGGTTTCGAGTGTCGGAGAGATCTCTTTGGACAAATCATACCAGGATATCGACCTATCATTGACGGAATCTAATATCGTCCGTTGTCCCGATCCAGAGACTGCCTTGCGGATGATTGCTTGTATCGAAGAGGCAGGAAGAAATCATGATACAGTTGGTGGAGTTGTAAGCGGTCTAATTTCCGGAGTCCCATCGGGATGGGGAGAGCCTGTTTTTAATAAGTTACACGCCGATCTTGGTCATGCGATGCTTGGTATTAACGCGGTAAAAGGATTCGAATATGGATCTGGATTTGCAGGAACCGAACTTTCGGGTTCGGAGCACAACGATATTTTTATTAAAACGGGTGATCGCATTTCCACACTTACGAATCACTCAGGCGGAATACAGGGTGGAATTTCAAATGGTCAGGACATATATTGGCGAGTGGCTTTCAAACCGATTGCAACGCTTTTGAAAGAGCAAAAGACGATTGATAAGAACGAGAATGAAACGACTATTAATCCTTCAGGTCGGCATGATCCATGTGTTTTACCCAGGGCAGTACCTATTGTTGAAGCGATGGCAGCCCTTGTCCTTGCAGATCATTATTTACTAAACAGATTATCGAAACTTTAGACATCACAATTAGATATCAAATGTTATTATGTTGTTGATTTATATCTTTTTAAAATAAACCTTAAAAAAGTATCGTTATGGAAACAAAGGAACTTGTATTTAAAGCAATCGAGGATGCCGGAAAACCAGTAAAAGGTGGTGAAATTGCTGAGTCCACGGGAATCGATAAAAAGGAGATCGATAAGGCGATTAAAAAACTGGTTGCCGAGGGTAAAATTAATTCACCGATAAGGTGCTTTTATGCTCCGGTAAAATAATATAAAGAAGGGTTTCGGCCCTTTTTTTCCTTTTGTTTTTCTCCTTTTTGTTTAAACCAATCGCTAATTGAAAAGGCAAAGCGCTTTCAATTTTTTCCTGACAAATAATCAAAATTCATTTATGATGATGGAATAAAACTTGAAAAGAAAAAATGTTTTAGAATTGTAAATCTGTGCATTAGTGAATGACAATTATTAGTGATATAATATTATTAGATAGGTAGTTGCTGAATTTTAACAAATTATTTATTGAAGATATCTAATTTATTACGTAAAAAATCTGTTCCACATATTCTCCGCGAAGCTGATCTTTTGTCAGAAAGCGGAAATAGGATGAAACGCAATCTCAGCGTTGTTGATTTGACCGCGTTGGGAGTCGCTGCGATAGTCGGTGCCGGGATTTTTAGCACAATCGGCAATGCTGCTGCAAGTGGAGGACCTGCTGTATCGTTGTTGTTTGTTTTTACTGCTTTTGCCTGCGGCTTCTCCGCAATGTGCTATGCAGAATTTGCCTCTTCGATACCAATCAGCGGAAGTGCATACACCTATGCTTATGCCAGTTTTGGTGAATTGGTGGCATGGATTATTGGTTGGGATCTGATTATGGAATATGCGATTGGAAACATCGCAGTAGCCATTTCATGGTCTGGTTATTTTACGGGTTTATTGGATGGAATGGGTATTCATATTCCCCAGTTTTTAACCACTGATTATTTATCTGCTTCAAGAGGTTATCATGTTGCTGTCCAGGCGTTACAAGATGGTACCCAATTCAGCAAGCTCAGCTTTTCACTTCAGGATGCTTACTACGCCTGGATTTCGGCTCCTCAATTTGGTCAGTTTCGTATCATTGCTGATATTCCGGCATTGGGTATTGTGGTCTTAATCACCTGGATATGTTATGTAGGTATTCGAGAATCGAAAGTGGCCAACAATATCATGGTGCTGTTAAAAATAGGGATTTTGCTTTTAGTGGTTGGCGTTGGCGCTTTTTATGTGAATCCTGACAATTGGCACCCTTTTGCCCCTAACGGAATTACTGGTGTACTGAAAGGTGTATCCGGGGTGTTCTTTGCCTATATCGGGTTCGATGCCATTTCAACCACTGCCGAAGAATGTAATAATCCACGTCGCGATATTCCCATATCGATGTTTTTGGCTTTAATCATAACAACAATCCTTTATGTAGCTGTAAGTTTAGTTCTTACGGGCATGGTTTCATCCGGGGAACTGGGTGTGGCCGATCCGCTCGCATTTGTTTTTGAGCGACTGAACCTTCATCAGTTATCGGGAATAATTGCATTAAGTGCTGTAATTGCGATGGCGAGTGTATTACTGGTTTTTCAGTTGGGGCAGCCACGCATCTGGATGAGCATGAGTAGGGATGGACTGCTTCCAAAAGTTTTTGGCAAGATACATCCTAAATATCGGACACCGGCATTTTCAACCATCATCACTGGTATTCTAGTGGCAGTACCGGCTCTTTTTATGAATCTGACCGAAGTGACCGATCTCACAAGTATTGGAACGCTTTTCGCATTTATCCTGGTCTCAGGTGGTATTTTGGTTTTAAATCCTCTGGGAAAAAGAGTTGAGAATGAAAAGGGCTTTAAAGTGCCTTACCTGAATAGCAGGTTTTTTTTGTTGCCAATCTGGCTATTTATTATTGGGATATTCTCCTTTTTAGGTCATGGAAAAATTTCGGATAATAATATATTTACTAGTATTTTAGATGAATTTTTAGATTCATACCATTTGATTCCATATTCGGTATTTATCCTCGTTTCAATCGTTGTTTCGTTTTATGCAATCCTGAAGAAATGGTCTTTAATTCCAGTTCTCGGACTTTTGACTAATCTATATCTTATGAGCGAGTTAGGTATTACAAATTGGATGCGTTTTGGAATCTGGCTTGTAATTGGCCTGATACTTTATTTTAGTTATGGTTCACGAAAGAGCCGTTTAAACCATCCTGATCTGGTTGATTACCATATCGATAAATAGTCAATTCTTCATTCTCTTTCCATTAGTTCAAAATTGCAGCGTTTTGAATGGTTTTTTTAAATATCACAATATTAAGGTGATATAATTTTGAGGATTGCATATTGGAATATTCAAATTATGTCTATTTAAGAACGATGATGGATTTGTATCGTCAAAAATGATATTTTTGTTTTTAGTATCTGATGCCGGAATTTTTTTATTGTTTGCTCAAATCACTTATATATGGTTCGTCGTTTATTCCAGGTTTTTCTTATTTTTTTAATGCTTTTAATTGTCTGCAAGGCTGAAGGGCAATCATCGCGTGTACCTGTTGGCTCGGCTAAATATAAGTATTTTCAAATTCCTGGTAGAGTAAAGCAGGATAAAGGTGATCCGTCAGGCGCTGTAGTCAGACTTATTGATCTTGACTCGAAGCAAATTGAAAAAAGTATGGCAATACCATCTTCAGGCAAATTTGACCTGGAGCTAAGTTATTTTAAAGAATATAAATTATCCATTTCAAAAGAAGGCTATTACGATAAGGAGATCCTTGTATCGACTGTGATACCACGCGATGTTTGGGAAAAGGACAGCATATTTCCTCCATTTTATATTGTTGTTACGTTGTATAAAAAGGTGCCAGGTGCCAAATTAAGTTTTGAAGGCAAGCCAATCGGCAAAGTAACCTATTCTCCAAATGGGACCTTGGATAATTTTGATTCAGATGTTTTAATTGACGATCAGGCTATTCAGGATGAGATTGACACTGCCCTTAAAAACATTGACGACAAAGATTTTAATCAAAAAATGGCAGAAGCGCTTGAAGCAGAGAAAAAAAATGATTTGTCAATAGCCTATAGCCTTTATAGTGTAGCTTCAAAAATTAAACCATCGGATAAGTTTGTGAAGGAGAAACTGAAAGAGTTGGCTTCTGATTTGAAAAATCTTGGAAATGAAGCCAAAATTCAGGCGGAATATGACCGGTTTATCGCCTTGGGTGATGCCAATGTCAATAGTCTTAAGTATAACGATGCCATTCAGTTCTATAAGGGCGCATTAAAAGTCAAACCCAATGATCCTGTTGCTGTATCAAAGATTGCTAATGCTGAAAAACAACTTGCCTTGGCCAACGAAAAAGCGAAGAATGACACGGAATTCAACAGGTTAATTGCTGCCGGCGATGCCAATATCAACCTGTCAAAATATGCAGACGCAATAAGCAGTTTTAGGCAAGCGCTGGAAATCAGACAGGGCGATTCAATTGCATTGGCTCGCATTGCTGATGCTGAAAAACAGCTTGCAATGGCTGGTGACAAAGCGAAGAATGACACGGAATTCAACAGATTAATTGCTGCCGGCGATGCCAATGTCAACCAATCAAAATATACTGATGCAATAAGTAGTTTTAGGCAAGCGCTGGAAATCAGACCGGGCGATTCAATTGCATTGTCGCGACTTGCCGACGCTGAAAAACAGCTTGCAATGGCTGGTGACAAAGCGAAGAAGGATGCAGAATTGAGTCGGTTAATTGCTGCCGGCGATGCCAATGTTGGTCAATCAAAATATGCAGAAGCAATAACCAATTTTAAGTCAGCACTCGACGTCAAGCCAAACGATTCAGTTGCCCTTGTGCGACTTGCCGACGCTGAAAAACAGCTTGCAATGGCTGGTGACAAAGCGAAGAAGGATTTAGAATTCAGTCGGTTAATTACTGCCGGTGATGCCAATGTTGGTCAATCAAAATATGCAGAGGCGATAGCCAATTTTAAGTCAGCACTCGACGTCAAACCAAACGATTCAGTTGCCCTGGCGCGACTTGCCGACGCTGAAAAACAGCTTGCAATGGCTGGTGACAAAGCGAAGAAGGATGCAGAGTTCAACAGATTAATTGCTGCCGGCGATGCCAATGTTGGTCAATCAAAATATGCAGAGGCAATAACCAATTTTAAGTCAGCACTCGACGTCAAACCAAATGATTCAGTTGCCCTGGCGCGACTTGCTGAAGCGGAGAAACAGCTTGCACTTGCAGGCGATAAAGTAAAGAAGGATGCTGAGTTCAACAGGTTAATTGCAGCCGGAGATGCTAATATCACGCAATCAAAATATGTTGAAGCACTTACTCTCTACAAAAGTGCATTGATATTAAAAAGCAATGAGGTTGTTAAAGCTAAAATTTCTGAAACAGAGCGACAGATTCTGCTTGCTGAAACTGAACGCACTCGTCAGGAATCAGAAAAACAAGCAATTGCGTTGAAGCAGCAGAAGTATAAAGAGGCGATTGATAAAGCAAATCAGCTTTTTACTACTAAGAACTACCCTGAATCCAGGCAATTTTACCTCCAGGCATTGTCTATCGACCAGGTGCCGGTTTATCCAACAGAGCGGATTCGCGAAATCGATAAAATTGTGGCTCAAATGCAGTTAGATAAACTTGCTAATGATCAGGAAACCACTAAAACGAAGCTTTACAACGATGCGATAAACCAGGGTGGAACCTATTTTGCAGCTAAATTGTATTCTGAAGCTATTTCAGCATACAAGGAAGCTCAAAAAATCAAACCAGCAGAAATATTACCTGCTCAAAAAATTAATGAGATTCAATTAATAATTGATGGTTTGGCTTCGAAAGCACTTGCGGATCAAAAATTTGCATCTGAACAAAATCTGGGCAGTAATGAAAAATCGTATTTGGATAAGCTTAAAATTGCTGAGGAAAACTATAAAAAATCGCAATGGACTGTTGCAAGATTCTATTACATTGAAGCATTGAAATTCAAGCAAGCTGATAGCTATGCCATCAATAAGGTCGATGAGTGCGATAAAATGATTGACGCGGGAATCACCGATGAGAAGATGCAGGATTACAAAAATAAAATTAGTAGGGCTGATGCTGAAATGAAGGCTAAGAATTACAGTTCTGCAAGGTTTTATTATAGAAGTGCTTCTGACATACTGAAGTGGGAAGCTTATCCAAAGGAACAACTTAATGAGATTGACAGAATCGTTGCCGAAAAGTTAAATGAATCAGATCAAAAGCTTTTCACAGAAAATCTGAATAAAGCTGATGAGGCATTTAATCGCCAGGAATACCCTGTTGCCCGTTTTTATTATAATAAAGCAGGTGAAATAAGTCAGAGTGACCATGTTGCATCGCGATTAAAAGAGGTTGAATCAATTGTTAATGGATCGGAGGCCAAAAAAACTGATGCAAATTATATTGATTTTATCAAAAAAGGGGACGAGGCCGTTAAACAGAATAATAGCTCCATTGCCCGCTTTTATTATCAGAAAGCCTTGGCTTTAAAACCAAATGAAAGATATCCGAGGGAGGAAATTAAAAAAATGGATTCTGGAGTAGTTAATCCTTAAGACATCAATAGATTTTCTCTTTGATTGCATTTTAATGCTTTAATAACTGATATTTATGAATAATTTATATGTCCATCTGGCTGACGGATTTGAAGAAATAGAGGCAGTCACGATTATTGATGTTCTATGTCGCGCCGGACTAAAAGTGATTACTGTTTCAGTTACAGGAAATCGGTTTGTAAAAGGATCTCATAACATTGAGATGAATGCTGACTTTCTGTTTGAGGATGTTGATTATGCGAATGGGGAGATGATTATCCTCCCTGGTGGCATGCCAGGATCGAAGAATTTAAATGAACATAAAGGACTAAAGCAACAGATACTTGAATATCAAAAGAATGGAAAGTATCTTGCCGCAATTTGTGCGGCTCCGATCGTTTTTGGAGGTCTTGGAATACTGAAGGGAAAGAGAGTAGTCTGTTACCCGGGATATGAAACCCATATGATTGGTGCTGAAGTACAAACCAATTCTGTTCTCGTTGATAATAATATCATTACAGGGCGTGGTGTTGGTGCTGCACTAAAGTTCGCCCTTGAAATTGTAAGAATTCTGAAAGGAGAGGAGAGCGCAATACATCTCCGCAAAGCAATGTTAGTTGAGTAGAAGTGTTTTTTAATTTGGTTTTTTGTCTTGTAAATTTTCAATAATGGTGAAGTCGAGAAGTACGTTAACTGGTCTCCAATTAATTGTAATGGTGGTTCTCCGGGTAGCAATGGGTTGGCTTTTACTTTATGAAGGAATTGGGAGAGCAATGAATTCAAGCTGGTCATTGACTAGCTATTTGTCAGGTTCAAGAGGGTTTCTCGCAGAATATTTTAAATCATTGACCACTCATTCGAGTGTAATGTATTCATTTGAAATTATCAATGAATGGGGGCTTATATTAATTGGAATGGGATTGGTATTTGGTTTATTTTCAAGGTTTTTCTCATTGGCTGGATTGATTTTCGCTTTAATTGGATACCTGTCGCATCCACCATTTTTTGGTCTTAATTATGCTTCAGTAATTCAAGGCAGTTATCTTATAGTAAATGAGTTATTTATTCTTTTTTTCCTATTTTTGCTATTCATCTTGTTTCCAACATCGCAAATTGTTGGTTTGGATAGGTTTATCTTTGGTAAAAAGTAATAAATCATAAAGAAATTTAGGAATCTCTGCTGTTACATAATCCTTTCGCACACCTTACACGAAAACGCGGCGGGGATTCCTTTTTTTGAAGTCAATTACCTTCACTCTTGATTTATAGCAAATATTATTTTGCATATTAAATTAATTGAAATACTTTTAACAAAAATAAAATCAACCGTTTTATCCCAATGTAATTCTTAATAAATATGGTAAACAGACGTAATTTTCTGAAATCATCAGCAGCAGTGGTTGTTGGTGGATTGGTTGCAAACCAATTAATCTCTTCTTGTACTCCTCCTGCACCAAAAAAGAAAGTGGGACTTCAGCTTTATTCTTTGCGCGATGCAATGAAGGAAGATGTTAAAGGGACTTTGAAAAAAGTGGCAGAAATGGGTTATTCTACCGTCGAAACAGCTGGTTACAATGATGGTTTAATCTATGGAATGGCGCCATTAGAATTCAAAAAGATTGTTGAGGATTTAGGAATGAAGGTAACAAGCGCTCATCTTGGACAAGCATACTCGCAAGAGAAAGAAGTTGAAGTTATGGAGTGGTGGAAAAAGGCCTGTGGAGCTCATGCTGCTCTTGGCGTGAAATACATGGTTCAACCATTTATGCCTGTAAATGACCAGACTACATTAGAAGATATTAAAATGTATTGTGATTATTTCAACAGTGTAGGCTTTGAAACAGCTGCCTCTGGTGGTATTGCATTTGGTTATCACAATCATAGCTTTGAGTTCCGTAAGATTGGTGATAAGTTGATCTATGATTATATGCTAGAGAACACAAGCCCTAACCATGTATTCTTCGAAATGGATGTTTACTGGCTTCAGGAAGGGGGCCAATCACCTGCAGAATATATCAATAAATATGCCGGCCGTTTCCCTGTTTTACACATCAAGGATGAAAAGGAAATTGGAGCAAGTGGGAAAATGGATTTCAAACCCATCTTCGACGCTGCATATTCTAAAGGACTAAAAGAGTATTATGTTGAAGTTGAGCAATATACCAATAATGATCCTTTTGCTAGTGTGAAACAAAGCTTTGACTATCTGGCAAAAGCTGAATATGTAAAATAAGTTTCATTTTAAAATAATAGAAAGGGACCTGTTAAATACAACACGTCCCTTTTTTCTATATTTTGAAAATTAAAGCGTTACTCCCATTTTGAATATTGCAATCTCTTTGAATCCAGTTTTCTCGTGATTAAGTTGTTCCCCTTCAGCGACTTTAATGATGAAATTTATGAATTTATCGAGTAACCCACTCATTGACTCTCCGTTAAGCAATTCACCTGCATTAAAATCAATCCAATTCCGTTTTTTTAGAAAAAGGGCTGTATTTGTTGAAATTTTCATCGTAGGAACAAAACTACCAAACGGTGTTCCGCGACCGGTGGTAAACAACACCATCTGGCATCCACAGAAACCGAGTGCTGAAGTCGCCACAAGGTCATTTCCGGGAGCTGAAAGAAGATTGAGTCCGTTTCTATGTATCCTCTCACCATATTTTAATACGTCAACGACAGTTGCTGAGCCGCCTTTCTGTATGCAACCCAGCGATTTTTCTTCCAATGTTGTGATTCCTCCTGCTTTATTCCCTGGTGACGGATTTTCGTAGACAGGTTGATTATGTGCCGCAAAGTAATCTTTAAAATCGTTGATCAAACTCACCGTCTTATCAAAAATATTCTCATCCTCTGCGCGTTCCATAAGTATGGTTTCTGCGCCAAACATCTCAGGAACCTCTGTTAAAACGGTGGTGCCACCTGCTGCAATCAGGTAATCTGAAAATACGCCAAGCAACGGATTGGCGGTTATTCCCGAAAATCCATCAGAACCGCCGCATTTTAAACCTACCCGAAGCATGGAAAGTGGTACGGTAGTTCTCAAATCTTTTCGCATAATCTCATATATTTCGCGAAGGATCGTTACTCCTTCGGCAATCTCGTCAGAAACATCCTGGGCTTTCAAAAAACGGATCCGTTGTTTGTCGTAATTGCCCAAAGATTCGCGAAACTCTTCCATTTGCAGGTTCTCACAGCCGAGACTAAGAACAAGTACTCCACCAGCATTGGGATGATTTACCAGATCAGCAAGCGCTGTTCGCGTATTTACATGATCATCTCCAAGTTGTGAGCACCCGTAGTTGTGCTTGAAAACTTCAACTGAATCAATCTCTTTGGGATGAATTAAACTTTTAAACCGGTCAATGATTTGCTGAGCCTGTCCATTTACACAGCCAACAGTTGGAACAATCCATAATTCGTTACGAATCCCTACCTCACCGTTTTTTCGAAGATATCCTTTAAAACTTTTTTCCTCAACATATGTAGCCAGGTTTCGGAGTTTTTGATTGAACGTGTATTCGAGATTTCCTGAAAGATTTGTTTTTAAATTGTGCGAATGGAGATGAGTGCCCGCTTTAATGGAGCATGTTACATGCCCGATAGGTTCTCCGTATTTGACAACATTTTCCCCTTCGGCAATCGGACGAATCGCTATTTTATGACCAGCAGGTATTTCTTCGCTAATTATTACCTCTTGACCACAGATTGTGATTTTTTCATCTTTTA
>Ga0209386_1000340_pt1 | contig 24078 bp, 22 predicted proteins | sample NGEPertwo_FD_184510 | JGI IMG/M metagenome (GOLD analysis project Ga0209386, IMG submission 184510) | Arctic peat soil microbial communities from the Barrow Environmental Observatory site, Barrow, Alaska, USA - NGEE Permafrost154B-two... | ecosystem: Environmental > Terrestrial > Soil > Wetlands...
ATAAATCTTTGCCGTATTCTACAAAAGCTATTTATAATCCTGCCAATTTTCGAGAAAATGTTCTAAAGGCTTGATATATATAGAAAAATGGTGCGAAAAATTGTTGCCAATTCACGCGCCATTTGGATAGCGGGAGTGCTGATCTTGTTATCGCGACCTTTAGCTTGTTCCTGAATTGCCTTCTTACTGGTCGCACTTTGTGCTACCCCAATCTTTTTCCCGTCCAAGTCTTATCAGGGTCTCTTTTTCACAAGAAGTTTAGCCTATTACTTCATGACATTTTTCTATCTTGCCCTACTGAACCTATTGGTGTATAATAGAACTGTATTCAAATATTCAGTATATTTGTTATTTTCATAATAATACGTATATTAATAGGAGGAACTATATATGGCTCAACTTGCGGTAGGTACTTTAACTGTGGAATTGGATGAAGAAGGTTTTCTGGAGGATCAGTCAAATTGGAATGAAGATGTAGCCAAAGCGCTTGCTATGTCTGAGGCTGTACAAGAACTTACGGAAGAGCATTGGACAATGATTAACTACATTAGGGACTATTATGAGGAATATAGTATTGCCCCTGTGGTTCGTAAAATGGTTAAAGATACTGGTTTTAACCGTGACAAGATCTATATTTTATTCCCGGCTGGGCCAGGAAAGGGCGCCTGTAAGATTGCGGGACTCCCCAAACCAACGGGTTGCATGTAAGGTAGAAGTGATGTTTGGTACAACGAACGAAATCGACGTTTTATAAAATAGACATAATCAAGGCTGAAGATTAGTTTTAAGCCTTGATTATGTCTATTTTAAGAACTTAAACAAGAAAAGTGCCCGTAGGATATCATGGATGATTCCTTCCATTTTCAGTAAATAATCTTGCAGAAGTTACAAACCTGTTCGTAAGAAGAAATATAACCCGAAAATTATTAATAGACCACCGCTTAGATAGGTAATATAGTGACCCCATTTTTGTAAGCGAGGCAAACTCTTTAACACGGCTGTAAAGGTACCCGCAATAATCAAGGGTAACCCGTGGCCAAGCCCATAGACAAATAGCAACAAGGCTCCATACCAAAGCACTCCTTGACCTGCCACATAAGTCATCAAAACCGCTAATACTGGAGTAGCACAGGGCGAAGCAACCAGCCCGAATAATAAGCCCACTCCAAATGATCCTAAAACTCCTCCCTTTTTCTCGGGCATAGCTTGTAAACCGGGTAAATTAAAATTGATAACTCCTAATAGCTGTAATCCCATGATAATTGAGAATAAACCAATAATATAAACCCATGCAGGGCCAATCTGCCCAAACACCTTACCTAATAAGGAGGCTATAATCCCTAAAATAGCAAAGGTAACGGCTAGACCTAGAACAAAGGATAATGAAGTGATAAACCCTTTAGTTTTAGTAGGTTTTTCTAAGCCACCGATATACCCTAACATGATGGGTAACATCGACAAGATACAGGGGCTTAAGCTAGTCATTATGCCACCCAGGAAAACTAAAAGCACAATGGTTAATCCGCCATTGGACAAAGCGCTAGGGATAGTTTCTTTAAAGAAGGATTCGTACCAGCTAAGGTTGCGATTCCCAGTATTGAGGGCGTTATCTAAGGTTCCTTTACTTTGAGGTCCGGTATCTTGGTAAGTGATTTGACCCTGTTCATCTAGCACAAAAAAGGCAGGGATAGAGTAGATGCCGAATTGTTTAGCGAGAGCCTGTCCCTGCGGGTCATCAATGTCAAGGATAATAAAGTTGATTTTACTGCTATAATCTTTCTCTAGAGCCAGCACCACGGGCTCCATGCTCCTACAGCTGGGTCACCATTTAGCATAAAACTCTAAGAAAATTGGTTTACCTGATTTCTGAGCTTCCTCAAAAGCAATTAACGGTTGATTAGTTACGTGAAATTGGGAGGCACTGATGTATCTAGGGATAACCAAAGCCATGATAGATAAAATTCCAACCATTAGTAGCATAAGCACTTTCGTTTTTGTCTTCATAATTACCCCTTTATAACGAAATATTCGGCGTGTTTCAAATGGACCTTACACTTTTAGGCCAATGCATGTTATATAATCCTTGATATAACCGCATTTGAGAGATATTCTAAGTTCAATAACTGTAAGGTGAAATTGATAATTTCTGAAACACGCCAAATATTCCATTGTCTTCTGAGCCACCTGTTTCCTCCATCACTCCAACCACGGGTTATGTTTGGTGGTTGAGTTCTATAGTACTTCCAATAACAAGGTCTTCTTGGAGTGCAATATTCCAACCAATAATAACTTCTCGGTTACCGGGCAGTAGTCCTTTAATATGCCAGCACGGCTTCATTTTTAGTTTACTAGAAAAGTAGGCAAAGCAATATGATTACGTTTCTGATATATCTGTATAATCTTATGGGCTGAGTTAACGGTCACACGAAGAGAGGGGTAATTAGTATGCTCCACTGAAGAAATTGGACGACATCCCCGGCGGCGTGTTGTTGCCAATCAGCATGTGGTTCACTGCCAGGCACATTACTACGGGTATTTATACCTTTTCCCATTTTGTTATAGATGATGAATTTACTCGAGTATGGTCTAAGGCACATTCAAAAAAATAACCAGTCAGATGCCAGTCTATTTTGTGTCATACTGCATCGGCATATTCACCTAAAACCCAGAAGTCAGAGGTCAGAAACCGGATGGTATCAGATTGGGGTATTCCTTTCTGATCTCTGGCCTCTGTCATCGGGCCTCTGGATACATACCTCCTTGTCTGACTCAAACGAAAGAAAATAACAAGTCAAAGTGGAATTTATGAAAAAAGTTTTCCAGATAGAAGGAATTTAGAAATGTATGTTAAACTTATCCTATAAAGGATGAGGAGGAATCTTAGGAGGGGTTAATCGAGCAATTATCAATCAGCTGGAACAATTCGGGATGAACTTAGGCGTGATGAGTCAAATCAAAAACGACCTCGCTGATTTCTTGAACTTAGAAACAAAAAACGATTTCGTTAGGGAAAGGAAAACTCTACCGTTGGTGAGGTATTAAAGTTGACGAAAGAAGTGAATTTGTGCGCTCGCTCAAACATCATATACTCAGACTGATCTTGGGTTCGCTCGTTTTACTGGGGGCTTGCTTTATAGTAGTTCTTGGGTTTTATATGAAAGATCGCGCTGAGGCTGTCGCGGTGATCAAGGTGCAGACAGATTTGGCAACCTGTGGAGAATTAATTGATACTAAACATCCAGGCCCTTGGTATGTGCAAGACGGTGGCCTATATAAAGGCCCTACTAAGATTAGTCTCAATAATGAATTAGTTGATCATCTATCCCGTCTCACGGGGGATACTGTAACGATATTTCTTGGGGAGACGCGGGCAGCGACCACCATCCTTAATTCAAACGGCGAACGTGCAATTGGTACTAAGGTTTCAGGTAATGTAGCCCAGGAAGTACTGAAAGATGGCCACACTTATGTAGGGAAGGCGAACGTAGTTGGCCAATGGTACCAAACGGGATATGTCCCATTACGTGCTGAAAATGGGAACATAATTGGAATTTTTTACGTAGGGATTTCCCATGCCTATGAATGGGAAAATATTACTCGAACTTTAATTACAATGGCGGAACTAGGCTTGGCATTAACCATCTTGGTAGCCCTGTTCACCTGGTTTTCTATTCAAAGAGTTATCATCGATCCCTTACAGAATATCGTGGCAGGAACTAAGGAGGTAGCAACGGGAAAACTTACACAGAAAATTGATGTTTCTACCACCAAAGAAATTGGGGAGCTTGAGGATGCCTTTAACCAAATGATAGAGCAGATCCAAGGTCTAAAAGAGAAAATCAACTTGGCCGTCATTACGAATCCTGAGAAGGTCCTAGCAATAACTGAGTTAACCCTCAATAATGCGATTGTTAGTAAGACTAAGCCAATGAACAGAATGGATACTCCTTGGTGTAGTGGAGATGAAGCGCTGCCGAAAGGGTTAAGTAAAGCCACTCTCGGACAGATAATTCAATTCTTGCAAGCAACTCACCGCCCTATTTCTGTAGAGGAGGTGGCGGAAGGCGTTCAGATGACTAGAGTCACTGTACGACGCTACCTTGAATTTCTAGAACAGCGCGGGTTATTAAAGTCAGAACAAAAATATGGTACTGTAGGAAGACCTGTTAAGTTATTTATCCCATTGTAAAAGGCTCTCTTGAGAGCCTTTTTTTATTTATAGTTTTATTAAATTTACAACAATTTTAATTAGTTATACATTTCAATGTATTTTCTTTATTCACTTAATACTTTTTTTATCTTCATAAGCACGACACCTTGTGTCAAGGGAGATAAACTAGATTAAGAGGGTACACAAATTGTTTTATAAAACGAGTAAGAGGAGGGTGTAAACGAAGCCTTAAATCTTTACTTAATTAAAGGAGGAGTTCCATGTGTAACAGCGCTTCGCCCAATGAATTTGCTCAAAAACTCGATGACTATATCGATGGCTTACCTTATAAAAAAGAAAACTTGATTGGAATCCTGCATTATGCTCAAGAAATATATGGATATCTTCCTGATAATGTACAGTGGCATATCGCGCAGAAACTCGATATACCGTCTGCTAAAGTCTATGGAGTTGTGAGCTTCTACTCATTCTTCACCATGATACCCAGGGGAGAACATGTTGTTAATGTATGTATGGGTACTGCCTGTTTTGTACGAGGTGGCGATAAATTAAAAGATGAACTTGAAAATCAGCTAAAAATTAAAGCTGGAGAAACTACTCCAGATAATCTCTTTACTTTAGAAACGCTGCGCTGCGTTGGAGCCTGTGGTCTTGCCCCAGTCATGATCGTCGACGGCAAAGTGCATGGACGCATGCACGAGGCTCAGGAAATTAACGAGGTCCTGGCAAAGTACCGCCCGGAAAGTTAAGCCAGAAAAATCAACGCTTCGAAGGAAGGGAAAAGCCATATGAAACTGAAAAATACCGATGCATTGAATGCCCTTAAAGCCCAAAGCCTCAAGCTCATTGAAACACGTCGCGTTGCTGAATCGGTTAGCACTAAGAACGCGCAAGGACTAATTAGACACGTTATGGTCTGCGGAGGACCCGGTTGCCATTCCTCAGATAGTCCCCGAATCGCTGAACTATTGGAAGAAGAACTGAACCGCCTGGGATTATCTGAACAAGTTAAAGTATTTCAACCTGGCTGTTTTGGCTTTTGCGAAAAGGGTCCTATGATAGAGATTCATCCTGATAACGTAACCTATTGTGAGGTTTCAGCTGAAGACGTCCCAACCATTGTTGAAGAGCACTTTATCCAGGGAAATCAGGTAGAGCGTCTTCTCTACATGGATCCGAATACTAAAGAACGTTTTGCTACTAATCTGCCCTTTTATGATGGTCAACTTCAGATTGCTTTACGTAACGTTGGCTATATTGCCCCGGAAAATATTTTGGAATATATTGCTGCCGATGGCTATCAAGCCTTAGCCAAAGTTCTTTTCCGCATGACTCCTCTTGAGGTCATAGACGTCCTTAAAGAAAGTGGGCTAAGGGGACGTGGTGGCGCTGGTTTTCCAACTGGCCTAAAATGGGAATTTACACGTAAAAGTCAAGCAGATCAACGTTATATCATTTGTAACGCAGATGAAGGGGATCCCGGTGCGTTTATGGACCGTTCTGTCTTAGAAGGCGACCCCCATAGCGTTCTAGAGGCAATGCTTATCGCGGGCTCTGCGATTGGAGCTTCCGAGGGATTTATCTACGTCCGGGCAGAGTACCCTGCGGCCATTCATCGTTTACAAGTGGCTATTGCACAAGCTCGGGAATACGGGCTACTGGGAACAGCTATTTTAGGTAGTGATTTCTGCTTTGACATTCAGCTGAAATACGGCGCCGGGGCCTTTGTCTGCGGTGAAGAGACGGCACTGATCCATTCTATCGAGGGCGCTCGTGGGGAACCTACCGTCAAACCTCCATTTCCCGCCCAGAAAGGGCTATGGGGTAAACCAACATGTGTTAACAATGTGGAGACATTAGCCAATATTCCTCCTATTATTTTAAAGGGAGCCAATTGGTTTTCAGCAATTGGCACGGAAAAAAGCAAAGGAACAAAAGTATTTGCTTTAGCTGGAAAAGTTAATAATGTTGGGCTTGTGGAAGTCCCTATGGGGACAACCCTTCGCAAAATTATCTTTGACATTGGCGGAGGGATTAAGCAGCATAAGACGTTCAAAGCGGCACAAACAGGAGGCCCCTCTGGAGGCTGTATTCCTACAAAATATTTAGACACCCCTATTGATTATGAGTCCTTAACTGCCATTGGCTCCATGATGGGCTCTGGAGGGCTCATCGTCTTGGATGAAGATGATTGCATGGTCAATATTGCCAAGTTTTTTCAAGAATTCACAATGGATGAATCGTGTGGGCGTTGCACAGCTTGTCGGGTCGGTACCAAACGTCTGCATGAAATCTTGACCAAGATCACGGAAGGCACTGGCACGTTAGAGGACTTAGATAAAATGGAGAAACTTTGCCATATTATCAAGGATACTGCTCTTTGCGGGCTCGGACAGAGTGCCCCCAATCCTATCCTTTCTACTCTGAAGTATTTCCGGGATGAATACATTGCCCATATCGTCGATAAAACCTGCCCTGCTGGCGTGTGTAAGAGCTTGCTGAGATATGAAATTACCGATAAATGCGTAGGGTGTACCCTTTGCGTCAAGAAATGTCCTATGAACTGTATCACTGGATCTCTCAAGAAGATCCATGTTATTGACCAAGAACGTTGCCTAAAATGTGGGGCCTGCATGGAACAATGCCGTGTCACCGGCGCCATTATCCACCATTAAGGTACCCCTGAAGGAGGATTCAAAATGGATATACAGCTAACGATCAACGATATATCCCTTAAAGTGCCCGAGGGAATGACCATCTTAGACGCCGCCCGAACGATAAACATAGACATTCCAACCTTATGCTATCTGAAACTAAATGAAATGCATTATAATAATAACATTGCTTCTTGCCGAGTGTGTATGGTCGAAGTCGAAGGTCGACGTAATCTGGCCTCATCTTGTTCAACGCCCGTAGCAAGCGGTATGGTGGTTAAAACTGATTCCCTACGTGCTATCCAGGCGAGACGGGCTATGGTGGAACTTCTACTTTCTGACCATCCCAAATCCTGTTTAACCTGTGCTAAAAACATGGATTGTGAGCTGAGAAGACTTGCGGCGGAATTAGGGGTACGGGCCATTAGCTACGAAGGCGTCCAATCTGAGTTTGAAATTGACCACTCTAGTTTCTCTATCGTCCGGGATCCTAATAAATGTATTCGTTGTCGACGTTGTGAGACCATGTGTAATGATGTTCAGACAGTCGGCGTATACTCTGCAGTAGGGCGAGGTTTTGAAACGGTCATTAAAACCGCTTTTGATTTACCGCTGAGCAAAACCGCTTGCACGTTCTGCGGACAATGTATCGCAGTATGCCCCACGGGCGCTTTGACTGAGCTGGATCAAGTGGACAAAGTTTGGAAAGCCCTCAACGATCCCGACCAATTTGTAGTCGTACAAACAGCACCTGCCGTACGGGTCGCTCTTGGAGAATGCTTCGGCTTAGAACCTGGGACGATTGTCACGGGCAAAATGGTCGGTGCTCTTCGGAGGCTTGGTTTTGACCGCGTTTTTGATACGGATTTTGCCGCTGACTTGACGATTATGGAGGAAGCCACGGAGCTTGTTCACCGCATCCAACATGGGGGTCGTCTACCGCTTCTCACCAGTTGCTGCCCCGCCTGGGTCAAATTCTTTGAGCATCAATTCCCTGATCTATTGGATATTCCCTCAACTTGCAAATCCCCCCATGAAATGTTAGGAGTCTTAATCAAAAGCTATTATGCTAAAACATTGGGGGTTGATCCGAAAAATATGACGGTTGTTTCGGTCATGCCCTGTGTCGCCAAGAAATACGAAGCGGCCCGTCCTGAACTTGCTCAGAGTGGAGAAATCGCGGATGTGGACATTGTCATTTCCACTCGAGAACTTGCTCGCATGATTCGTGAAGCTAGTATCCATTTTGATCACCTTAAAGACCAAGAATTTGATCATCCCTTAGGAGAATCAACCGGTGCTGCTGTAATCTTTGGAGCCACAGGTGGAGTGCTCGAGGCTGCTCTGCGTACGGCATACGAGGTGCTAACTGGTGAAACTTTAGAGAAAGTAGAGTTTGAGTCTCTCCGTGGAATGGATGGCATTAAGGAAGCGGTTATCCCCATAGCTGGACACGATTATCGCATTGCAGTCATCCATGGTTTGGGCAATGCTCGTGCTGTTCTGGAGAAAATACAAGCTGGGGAAATCAATTATGACGTGATTGAAATTATGGCCTGTCCAGGTGGGTGCATTGGCGGCGGCGGGCAACCCTATCACCATGGAAACATGGAAATTATTGCCGCCCGAGCTGCAGCCATTTACCGCGAAGATCGCGCCAAGCCGTTGCGCAAGTCACACGAAAATTTGGCTATCTTAGGACTGTATAAAGACTATTTGGGCGAACCCTATGGTAAAAGAGCGCATCAATTACTGCATACCAGCTATACGGGTCGAAAGAAAATATAGTCATTTACCCTAGTAAGGTAAGGGACATTGTCTTTGTAGTTTTTTAGCTTACTAGATATTAATCATAATCATAATAAACATGGATATATCTGTTGTACTGGAGGTATCCGGTATGGTGGATCCATAAAACTGTTACCTGATTGTGAGGATTATTCTGAGCAAAAGGAGAAGGATTAAATTGCTAAGGAGCCTTCTTGCTATTGTAGAAGGCTCCTTATTTTTGGAGGAACATAGAACATGGAGAAGAGAATAGGCGTCGTAGGCATTGTGATTGAAGAGTTTGAAAGTGCCAAGAGGGTTAATGAAACGTTGCATGAATTGGCTGGCATTATAGTCGGAAGAATGGGAATTCCTAGGCCGGAAAGGGGCATATCTATTATTTCCTTGATCGTGGAGGGGACCTCCGATGAAATAAGTGCGATGACGGGTAAATTAGGGAAGATTCAAGGCGTTAATGTTAAATCAGCATTAACTAAGAAAGTGGAGGACTGAATTTTTTTGGGAAAACTTTCAGTCTGCCCTTAAAAAGGAGTTTACGCTATGTATGATTGTAAGTCGAAAAAGGCAACGGAGTTTATTGATGACAATGAAATTATGGCAACCCTTACCTATGCACAGGAAAACAAAGGAAATCGTGAACTGATCGATCGCCTGATAGAACGTGCCAAAGATGGTAAGGGCTTAACTCATCGAGAGGCTGCTGTTCTGTTGGAATGTGATTTGGACGATGAAATAGAGAAAATGTTCAAACTGGCAAAGGAGATTAAGCAGAAACTTTATGGCAAACGTATTGTTATGTTTGCTCCTCTATATCTTTCAAACTACTGCATAAACGGCTGCGTGTACTGTCCTTATCATCATAAGAATAAAAGCATATCCCGTAAAAAGCTCTCGCAAGAAGATATTGTGCGAGAGGTTATCGCCTTGCAGGATATGGGACATAAGCGCTTGGTTTTAGAAACAGGAGAAGACCCTGTGAACAGTCCCATTGAATATGTGCTGGAGAGTATGAAGACTATTTATGGTATTACCCATAAAAACGGTGCTATTCGCCGCGTCAATGTTAACATTGCTGCAACAACCGTGGAGAATTATCGTAAGCTCAAGGAAGCAGACATCGGTACCTACATCCTGTTTCAAGAAACCTATAACAAGAAAAGCTACGAGGAGTTGCACCCCACAGGACCAAAGCATGACTACGAATATCATACCGAGGCTATGGATCGTGCCATGGAAGGCGGTATTGACGATGTGGGAATCGGAGTTTTGTTCGGCCTAAACATGCACCGTTATGACTTTGTCGGCTTGCTAATGCATGCGGAGCATTTAGAGGAAGCTATAGGAGTGGGCCCACATACCATCAGCGTACCTCGCATTCGCCCCGCGGATGATATCGACCCAGAAACCTTTTCAGATGGCATCTCGGATGAAATTTTTGAGAAAATTGTGGCTATTATTCGTATTGCCGTTCCTTATACGGGCATGATTATTTCCACTCGTGAATCGAAAATAACTCGCGAACATGTGCTGGCATTAGGCATATCCCAGATAAGTGGAGGCTCAAGAACAACTGTTGGCGGATATGATGAGCCGGAAGCACTGGACGATAACTCTGCGCAATTCGAAGTAAGCGACACTCGAACCTTGGATGAGATTGTAAACTGGCTCTTGGGGCTTGGCTATATACCAAGCTTCTGCACCGCTTGCTATCGAGAGGGACGTACTGGTGATCGTTTTATGAAACTTGTAAAGTCAGGTCAGATTTTAAACTGCTGTCAGCCAAATGCTTTGATGACACTAAAAGAATATTTGGAGGATTATGCTTCGCTAGATACCAAGAAACAGGGTGAAGTGGTGATCGAAGGAGAGCTTCCCCGCATACCCAATGACAAGGTTAGAACAATTGCCCTAGAACATTTGAACGACATTAAGCAGGGAAAGCGGGATTTCTGTTTCTAATAGCCTTCTTTGGACTAGCCAATTGCCATGATTAAGTGACTAGTACATTGGTAAAAATACCATAATGAAGATACGTGGAGGGAATCCCTTGGAGGCGATAAGGTGAACTTTAGAATTGAAAAGGATCAGATCGGAGAGAGGAAAATCCCTGAAACTAGCTTTTATGGTATAAACACAAAACGAGCTCAAGAAAACTTCGATCTAGGCTCAAGAAATGTCAATCTCAAGCTGATCTATGAAATTGCTTTGATTAAAAAAGCGGCAGCAATAGTGAATAAACGCTTGAAACAACTGTCAGAGGATAAAGCAAAGGCCATAATCCAAGCTAGTGAGGAAATTATTGCCGGAAATTTCAATCAGGAATTCGTAGTAAGCGCTTTTCAAGGGGGAGCAGGGACATCAACTAATATGAATGTCAATGAGGTCATTGCTAACAGAGCGATTGAGATATTAGGAGGAAAAAAAGGCGACTATGACCTTGTACATCCTTTAAATGATGTTAACATGTCTCAATCCACTAATGATGTTTATCCAACAGCACTGAGAATTACGTCGATTCATAGGCTCAGGAAGTTGAGTCTTTCGCTTGCAGAACTTCAGGAAGCCCTGCAGAGAAAAGAAAATGAGTTCAGTGATGTGCTTAAACTTGGCAGGACAGAGCTTATGGATGCATTACCAATGATGCTCGGACAGGAATTTGGTGCGTATGCCAAGGCCATAGAAAGAGACCGATGGAGAGTGTATAAGGGAGAAGAACGCTTGAGACAAATAAATCTTGGGGGGACTGCCATCGGTACGGGGGTCAATGCTTCTAACAAGTACATCTTTATGATCACAGATACCATTCAGGAGCTAACAGGATTAGGTTTGGCTAGGTCCGACTATCCTATGGATATAACCCAAAATAATGACGTTTTTGTAGAAGTCTCCGGACTCTTAAAAGCCTGCAGCACGAATCTTTTGAAAATATCCAATGATTTAAGATTGCTCTCTTCAGGTCCTAGAGGAGGGTTCGGAGAAATAGTGCTCCCTCAGATGCAGGCCGGGTCAACTATTATGCCGGGTAAGGTGAACCCGGTGATACCAGAGATGATTGGTCAAGTTGCCATGAGAGTTATGGCCAATGACTATGCTATTACGATGGCTGCCTCTGCAGGGCAGCTTGAACTCAACGCCTTTATGCCTCTTATCGCAGAATGTTTGTTGGAATCACTAGAGCTTTTAGATAATGGAGTGACAATATTTAGGGAGAAGTGTATTGAGGGAATTACTCCAAATCTAAAAAAATGCCAAGAAAATCTTGAGAAGTCAGCGGTGCTGGCTGCCGCGCTAATTCATCATATTGGATATGATCGAGCCGCTGATATAGCTAAAAAAGCCTTAGAACAAGATAAGACAATAAGAGACATATTAAAGGAAGAACATGTTTTTTCCAATTCTAGGATTGAGGAGATTTTGAATCCATTGGAAGTCACAAAACCTGGGATACCTGGCATAGTTGGTTTTCCAGAAAAATGACCTTGGGGAGGGAGGGACAGAGATGAGCTTAAATGAAGCGCCTAGAGGTGTGAGAGTGCATCTGGCGTTATTTGGCAAGAGGAATGCAGGGAAATCCAGCGTAATCAATGCCATCACAGGCCAGGAAACAGCTATAGTATCAGAAGTGAGAGGCACAACAACTGACCCGGTCTTTAAAGCAATGGAAATACTACCGATAGGACCGTGTGTGATCATCGATACAGCGGGCTTAGATGATGTAGGCGAATTAGGAGAGCTCAGGATAAGGAAGACCTTGGAGGTTCTAGATATTGCCGATGTGGCCCTACTTATCGTCGATATCAAGGTAGGAATCAAGGACGATGATCAGTTTATTATTGATAAGTTCAAGGAAAAGAAGAAGCCCATTATCGTTGTTTTAAATAAGCTTGATACCTTGGTAAATAGTGACCCAGAAATAATAGCAACAAGTCTTCAAGAAACACTAGACCTTCCGGTAGTTGCAATGTCAGCGCTCAACAAGCAGGGAATCAAAGAATTAAAGCAGGCTATCATCTTAGTTATCCCAGAAGATGAATATAAGTTTAAAATTGTGGGCGATTTAATTAGCCCCGGTGATTTTGTGGTACTGGTTACACCCATCGATAAGGCAGCTCCCAAGGGCCGGCTTATCCTTCCACAGCAACAGACCATAAGAGACATCCTAGAAAGTGATGCTATGGCGATTGTAACTAAGGAATACGAACTGAGAGAAACCTTAAGTAATCTAGCTAAAAAGCCAAAGCTGGTCATAACGGATTCACAGGTGTTTTTAAAGGTTGCGGCAGATACTCCCAAAGATATTTTAATGACGTCATTTTCTATTCTTTTTGCTAGACAAAAGGGAGATTTAACAGAATTCATTAAAGGTGCTAAAGCCATCGAAAAGCTCAAGGACGGAGATCGGGTTTTAATAGCAGAAGGGTGTACACATCATAAACAATCAGATGATATTGGTAGTGTGAAGATACCAAGGTGGCTACGTCAGAGAACTGCTAAGCAGCTAGAGTTTGAATACTCCGCAGGATCAACTTTTACAGATGACATAAAAAAATACGCCCTTATAGTTCACTGTGGAGCCTGTATGATGAACAGAACCGGAATGCTTGGCAGAATAGAACGCGCCAATTATCATAAGGTGCCCATCGTAAACTACGGTATTCTTATTGCCTATGTTCAGGGCTTACTTCCGAGGGCGTTGGAACCCTTTCCCCTTGCTAAAATGATCCTGGAAGAAGAGCTATACTGAAAGATAATGTCGGATGGAGGAGTAGCTTTGTGAGTGACAGGGATAATTTACTAGAGAAAGCCTATAAAACAAATGATCTCACAAAAGAGGAAATAATATATCTTCTGGACAATATGACTTCTTCAGACAGAGAAGGCCTGTATAGCTATGCCCTAAAGACGAAACAAGCCTATTATGGGGATAAAGTTTACTTGAGAGCGCTGATCGAGTTCTCAAATATTTGCCGGCAAGATTGCCAGTACTGCGGCATTCGAGCTTCCAATGCGAAGGTGGAACGCTATCGGTTAACCCCGGAAGAAATCCTAGCCTGCTGTGATCAAGGGCATAAATTAGGATATCAAACCTTTGTTCTTCAAAGTGCTGAGGATCTTTGGTATACAGAAGAAATTCTTGTGGCCTTAATAAACGAGATTAAAAAACGCTATCCAGGGGTAGCCATTACGTTGTCCATTGGTGAGCGGAGCACAGAAACCTATCAACGCTTCTTTGCTGCTGGTGCAGACCGCTTTCTGATGCGCCACGAAACGGCTTCCCAAGAATTGTATGAAAAGCTTCATCCGACGATGTACTTTGAAGATCGTCGTAGCTGTTTGAGCGCTTTGAAGGACCTCGGCTATCAAGTGGGAGCGGGGTTTATGGTCGGACTTCCTGGTCAAACATCTGCTGATTTAGCAGATGACTTGCGCTATTTAAAGGGATTTCAGCCCGACATGATTGGAATCGGACCATTTATTCCACATAGCCAAACACCCTTGGGAGCTGAAAAATGTGGGACGATCGAGGATACGTTGGTAATGGTGGCTTTGGCGAGACTGCTTATTCCAGAAAGTCTTATGCCGGCCACGACGGCACTCGGCACTCTGCATCCACAAGGCAGGGAACTCGCCTTAAAAGCGGGCGCCAATGTTGTCATGCCGATTATTACCCCTGCTTCAGTCAGGAAACAATACGCGCTTTATGAAAACAAGATTTGCGGAGATGATCACCCAGAAGATTGCCGATATTGTATAGAGCGTAGAATTCAGTCTGTCGGCTTCCAAGTGGATCTGGGTAGAGGAGATAGTCTTATATCCTGTAATAATGGATAAATTTAGTCAGTGGATTATCCCCGAAAAGACAAGTGGCTGCATCGTTCTTGTCATGATGCAGTCACTTTAGAATTTAACTAAAGAAATAATTAATTGATTTTTCCGGAGATTTGCTAGGATCGATCTTATCCCCTACTTTACCGACAGCTGGTACTTTAATTGGAACATTGGATGCAAGCGTGTGTTTAGTTACCTCACCATTAGATATTTCCATAATTATTCCTCCTCTTACTTTTAAGGCTTATTGGTTTAAAGGCATTATTTATGAGCCAAAACCAATAAATCAATAACTTTAATTTTTCCGAGAATTGATTATATAATGCCTAGTAAGTTCTGGAGAGATCTGAATTGTATTTTATAATGAATGAGTAAATTCAATAAGCTTTGGTTAATATATGTTTTGTAATCATTAATGAATGTTGGAGGTGAAAAAATAATGAAAAGTCCTGAAGTAATGTGTAATGTAACTGAATGTACGTACAATGAACAAGCAAAAATTTGTAATGCAACAAGTATACAAGTAAACAAACATCATTCTCAAGCAACATCAATCGAAGCAACAGATTGTAGTACATTTAAGATGCGCTAAGTTTTGCTTATATAGAATGTGAGCAGAACACTATTCTTAGATGATCTATGAATGATAAGAATAAAGCAGGAGGAGCCTTCTGATACCGCTCCTCCTGCTTTATTTATTCTAAATATTAAGGAAAATATTAAATACTCTTCACTGAACCCCTTGTCAGTGAAGAGTATATTTGACTACGGTAACACTTCACCTTCATTCATAGCAAGGGAAGGGAAGGATGGAAGGTGACGAAAAATGAAAATAGTTATATAATATTCTTAAATGCCAAGAATGCCCTTACGTAAGATCTGAAATTGAGGTAGAAAATCCAAATATGATGAATCCCTTATTTATTTTAATTCTGAGTGTTATTTCTCTAGTCTATGGAGGCCTTAACTATTATATCGGTCTGCGCGGGTGGCAGGCCTTGTTTAGCTCCGTCACTTTCTTGAGTCCCAGAATATATTGGTCTGTTTTCTGGCTGCTTTCTTTGTCTTATATAGTCAGTCGGTTCAGCCAGAAATACCTTCCCACGATGTTATATGAAGGGCTGAACCTGGTAGGGGCTTATTGGCTGGCTTTTATGTTCTACTTTTTATTAGTGATCACTACTTTCGATTTCCTACGTTTGTTAGACCACTTTCTTGGAGTTATCCCCTTGGAAATAAAACGCAACCTAAACCCTCCATTGGGACTAATAGTTGTTATACTAGTCGTCGGAATTGTAAGTTACGGGGCGTGGAATGCTCGTCATCCCCAGGTTAACCATTACGATTTGACGGTTGCTAAACAAGCGGGGCCGTTAAAACAGTTACATGTTGTTATGGTTTCCGATATTCATTTAGGAACGATCGTTCATAACGGGAACCTAACGAAGATGGTTAATGCGGTTAATGAACTGAAACCCGACCTGATCCTGTTTGCTGGAGATGTGTTTGATGAAAATATTGAATCGTCAAATAAACAACAAGTATCCGATAACTTTCGTAAACTAAGTGCTCCGTATGGTGTATTTGCTGTACTGGGGAACCATGAGTACATAGGTGGTAATGCCGAGGAAGCGATAAATTACTTAGGTGACGCAGGGGTCAAGGTATTGCGGGACAGCTCCCAACAGATCGCCGGGAGTTTTTATCTTATAGGACGAGATGATCGAGCAGGGGCGCGTTTTAACGGAGTTGCAAGGCAAGAATTAAAAATTTTACTGCAAGGGGTAGACCATTCCCTTCCTATCATCTTAATGGATCATCAACCATCGCAATTAGAGGAGCCTGCTGGTCAAGGGGTGGATCTGCAGCTATCAGGACATACACATGCTGGACAAATGTTCCCCATCCAGTTCATTACGCACAAAATTTTTGAGCAGGACTGGGGATTACTTCGTAAGAACGATTTCCAAATCATAGTTTCTTCAGGATACGGAACCTGGGGTCCGCCGATTCGAATCGGTAATACTCCTGAAATCGTGGATATTATGATTAAGTTTAACGATTAAGGGAGAGGATAAGGAGCTTAATTTTGGAGGAGTACATCCTTCGGAAGGATTCAATGGGATCGTTTTATTCTCAACCGTTTCCCGTCAGATGATTCACGTAGCGGTAAAAGAAGCAAAAAGGAAAAAGATTCCAGACTTCTGATGTCATACTAGCAATGGAGCTATAGAATAACAATGTCTGGGGAGGCATGTCAATAAATGAACAGGGGGAGCGCATTAAAACGCTCCCCCTGTTTTAGTCTAGACCTCATTTATTTGAGGGCTTGTCCGATACTTTGTCCGAATTCTAGACATTTGGTGTGGCTATCCTCATCAGGGTTCCAGGTAACTTTTAGACCTTCGTTGAGTAACTCAAAACCGCTGTGTTCTAATTCAGCCGAAATAAGTTTGTTACCTTCGCCACTCCAACCATAGCTACCGAAGGCAGCGGCCTTTTTGTTTTTAAAGGCTAATCCTTTGATCATTTCTAGTATTCCTGCTACGGCAAAGGATACGCCTTTATTAATAGTCGGTGAACCAACAAGTATTGCCTTGGATTTAAAGACTTCTGTAATAATGTCGTTTTTATCAGCATGAGTGGAATTGGAATTAAACAATTTGACAACAACCTCTGGATCGCTCAATCTTATCCCAGCGGCTATTTTTTCGGCCATTTGCCGGGTACTGTTCCACATAGTATCGTAGATGATTGTAATTTGATCTTCTTGGTAGCTAGTGGCCCATTCCATATATTTGTTGACAATTTGCAAGGGATTATCCCTCCAGATGACGCCATGACTTGGGCAAATCATATCAACAGGCAGATTTAAGCTTAAAATCTCTTTAATCTTATTTTCGACCATTTTGCTGAACGGATTCAAGATATTTGCGTAGTATTTTTGGGCTTCATGATATAAATCAGCTTGATTTACTAGGTCATTGAACATAAGCTCAGACGCTAAATGTTGCCCAAATCCGTCATTGCTGAAAAGGATATTATCACCGGTCAAGTAGGTGAACATCGTATCAGGCCAATGAAGCATTCTGGCCTCAATGAAAATAAACTCTTTTGACCCTAGGCTCAATTTATCGCCTGTTTTTACGGGTATGAAGTTCCAATCCTGATGATACTGGCCTTTTAAAGATTTGATCGCATTAGCCGTACAATAAATGGGGGTATTGGGGATTTCCTTCATTAACTCTGGCAAAGCCCCACTGTGATCGGGTTCACCATGATTAGCAATAATATAGTCGACCGTATTTAAATCTAGTTCCTTCTTCAGATTAGCGACAAATTCTTTGGCAAAGGGCCCCCAAACACAATCGATCAGGGCAATCTTCTCGTCCCGAACAAGATAAGAGTTATAGCTGGAACCTTTGTGCGTAGATAGTTCATCACCGTGAAACTTTTTCAATTCCCAGTCGATCTTACCTACATACTTTACATTCTCGTTAATTTCAAAACTCATAGCAAACCTCCTAATATTTTTGGGAACATTTAAACCTCATTTTTTGCTGTAGCCAAGAAAAATATACTCTGGTTAAAGTCAAGGCTGAAAAGTAAAAGGGATGTTATTGTTATACATTACACAAGCTGACAATTGTATTCTATACTACTTAGGTTCGTCATGCAATTATAAGTTTATAAATATATTAAATTTATTACAATTATAAATAATATATTTATAATATTTGTGACTTGCTGTTAAAAGACCAGTTTACATTCCCCAAGACTAAGAGCGCTTTGCTACTTTATAATTCTGGCTTCGTTTAAGCTAACGATGCAGGCAATTGCCCATCTCCCCCCGCCGCATAACCTGCAATTACGTCGCTGGCACAAGAGCTGTCTCTAATGTGTTCTTTAACGTAACAGTAAGATCGCACCTACTATGAACATTAAACCAATCTCTATATAAGCTGACCCTAAATCGGTTATAATTATGGTAAGTCTTGTTAAGCTAGGAGAGGCTACTCCTATTATACCTTCTCCGACAATCCTATCAAATGTTTCAAGTTCATTATAAAGAAGATCCTCGCAATTTCGCAAATAAAGCTAGAAGTAAAATACTTATTGATACAATTTTATGGGTAGGCATTGTTTTAATCACTCCTTGTTTCTTGCCTAAAGAGATTATTATATTGTGGACATAGAGGTTAAACAAATTCTGGAAAGGGGATTCTCATGTCTTCAACATTATTAATTGATTACATCACTCAATATGGTTATCTGGGGCTATACTTCATCTTAGTGATTTCGATTTTAGGCCTACCCATTCCGGCTGAATTCCTTATGACCTTTGTCGGGTTCATGAGCTTTTCAGGTCTACTAAATCCTGTTTTGGCAATTTTGACAGCGGCCTTAGGAGGGATAACCGGGATTTCGATTGCATATCTTTTGGGTCGCTTTTTCGAAGCAAGAGTGTTGGCTTTTCTTAATAAACATGTTGGTAGTGAACGTTTGGAAAAAGTTCTGAAATGGTACCGCAAGCATGGAGGTAAGCTTCTAACGATAGGCTATTTTATACCTGTAGTTCGCCACCTTACAGGATATATTGCCGGATTAAGTCACTTAGAATTTCATTATTTCGCATTTTATGCCTATCTGGGCGCCCTTGTCTGGGCAAGCTTCTTCATCCTATTGGGCAGGAGTTTAGGGAGTCAATGGGAAACAATTATTCCAATCCTCCATCGCTATTCAGTGCTATTTGGGGTTCTTGCAGTTGTATTTTTTTTGGTTATTTATCTTTTGAATAGGAAACATGATCGGTAGTGCATTCTATACTATACTTAATATAACGCCATTGACAAGAGTGTTGTGTATGATATTATAAGTGAGTAATCACTCATAATATCATACACAACATTTGAAGTTTGGAGGACCCTATGAAATCAAATGAAGTAAGTAATAACCGGGAAATCCCTCGAAGGAAAACAGCGGAACAAAGGCGTCAGGACATTCTTGAAGCGGCCCTCAAAATTTTTGCGGAAAAAGGCTATAATGGCTCAACTACGGCAGAAATAGCTCGTGCAGCTGAAGTAGCAGAAGGGACAATCTTCCGTCATTTTTCCACCAAGAAGGAATTGCTGATTGCAGTGTTAGAACCGAAAATCCTGGAGGGGTTGATCAAGCTAGATAAAGAATACTCAGAGGATACACCGACGGAATTCTTTCGGCGTTTTCTGAAGAATCGGATGGAGTTAATTAAGGACAATGAAGCTCTGATTCGTCTCATGTTTGCAGAGGCACAGTATCATATTGAAGTCAGGGAGTCTTTGTTTAAGGGAATTTTAGGACAGGGAATAAGCATAATAAGACCATGGTTTGAAAAGGGCGTCGAGCTGGGTGACTTTAGAGCTCTCCCGTTTCTGCCCACTATGCAGAGTTTTATGGGGATGATCATGTTTTATGGATTATTTGGGAATGTTTTTTTAGGTTTATCTCCAGAAAAAACGATCGAAGAGGCGGCCGATCATATGCTTGATCTCTTTTTGCATGGTTTGGCACGTTAGAAAATTATGAGGGAGTAAGAAAATAAGAATGAAAGGAACAAAGAGATAAAAAAGTTAAAGAAGCTAGAAACAAGAGATAAAGGAACAGTCTGGAGTCGTAAGGAGCAGGAGGAGAAAAAATGAAAAAGAAACTTGCAATCATCGTCGTTGTTCTAGCCTTTATCACCCTGACAGTCTTGGGTTACAGGAGTTATATAAACAGAACCACTGACCCCACCACATATTCAGGAACGATTGAAGGGACAGCTATGCCCGTGCAACCAGAGTATGGCGGTAGGATCGTCGATTTACCAGTGCGTGAAGGCCAGATGATCAAAGTAGGTGACATTGTTGCCAAACTGGATGACAGTCAGGCTAAAATCTCTCTGGATTCCGCGAAGAGCCAGCAGACACAGGCTCAAGCTAAACTCAACGATTTGTTAGGTGGTGCGCGGGTAGAGGAGATTCGACGCCTTGAGTCCGTGGTGACACAGGCGAAGGCCAATCTCGCCGCGCTAGAACCTAATCTGAAATTTGAAGAAGATAATTTAGCCGCGAATCAGAAGCTGTATGAAGGTGGTGCAATTAGTAAACAAGTTGTGGATGTTCAGCAAACTAAACTTGATACTCTAAAAGCCCAATATCAGAGCGTCCAAGCCAGTGTTAATGTGGCTCAAGCTGCCGTTGACCAAGCCCATGCAGGGAATACACAACCCGCTATTCAATCACAGAAAGCAGCCGTTGATATCACTGTTCAAGCTGTTAAAGCCGCTGAACTGAGCTTAAGCAAACTAGTCATTAAGAGCACTGCAACTGGTCAGGTTCTTTATAAACATGTTGAGCTAGGTCAAGTCATCAATCCAGGTACAAATATGCTGACGATTCTAGATTCGAATGATTTGTGGATGAAAATCTATATTCCAGAAGCCAGTTTAAATCTGGTGAAAGTGGGTGGGGTGGTTTCTGTGGTGGTCGATTCTTACCCAGGAAAAACATTTAAAGGCCAAATTCAATACGTCAGTAACCAAGCAGAATTCACGCCTAAAAACGTGCAGACGAAGGAAGAACGAACGACCACTGTCTATGCAGTTAAGCTGATTATTACGGAAGGTAAAGAACAGTTGAAAGCGGGTATGCCAGCGGATGTGACTCTGACAGTAGAGGAGTGAGGAAAATGAAACTGGCTATCGATTGTCAGGGCCTAGTCAAACGATTTGGCACCTACACGGCGGTACAAGGGGTAAACTTTCAGATCCCTCCTGGTAAAATCATGGGTTTTGTTGGACCAAATGGGGCGGGTAAAACGACGATTATTCGAATGTTGTGCGGAGTTTTACTACCGACAGAGGGGCAAGCGACGGTACTTGGGTTTAATGTTCTGACTGAGCCAGAGGAAATCAAACAACGAATCGGGTATATGTCTCAAAAATTTAGCCTGTATGATGATCTAACGGTGGGAGAAAATCTTGACTTTTACGCTGGGGTGTACAGTCTGCGGGGGAAAGTTGCTCGTGCCGAGAAAGCGCGGGTGATTGAACTGATCGGTTTGGCAGACAGAACGTCGCAGTTAGTAGCCTCCCTCTCTGGTGGCTGGAAGCAACGGGTAGCCCTAGGGTGCGCTTTACTGCATAATCCACAACTGCTCATCTTGGATGAACCGACGGCTGGGGTGGATCCCGTCTCCCGACGAGTGTTCTGGGATTTGATTCATCGGTTGGCCAAGGAAGGGATGACCATTTTGGTCAGCACACATTACATGGATGAAGCGGACACTTGCGATTATCTAGGCTTTGTCTTTTACGGACAGCTCATTGCTTTTGGTTCGCCTGCGGATATGAAAAAACGTGAAGGGAAAGCTAATCTGGACGATCTATTCATCTATTATGTCGAACATGAAGCCTCGGACGACCCGCGCAACCTTGCCATCAAAAAAGGAGGGCGAAGTTGATGCAACGTTTTGTCTGGGTACGTTTTATCGCAGTCTTGAAAAAAGAATTCCTCCATATCCGTCGCGATCGTGCCAGTTTAATCATGGCGATTGCCATGCCAATCGCCATGCTACTCATTTTTGGTTATGCCATTAATACAAATGTAGAGCACTTACCCACGGCGGTTTGGGACCAAGCTCGAACAGCCGATAGTAGAGAGTTGATTACGTCAATTCGCAATACTCAGTATATGGATCCAGATAATTTCGTTCAAGGTTATAAGGAGATTGAAGGACTTTTAGACAGCGGCAAAGCGCGGGCGGCCGTCATTATCCCTCCAGATTTCGGTAAGAAAATGAAGGGTATGAAACAGGCAAGTGTTCAAGTATTGGTAGATGGGTCAGATCCCACTGTGGCTCGCGCGGTCTTGTCCGCGGTTCAAATGCTTGGCCTGAATAAATCTCTGGAGCTTCAGAGCGAGCGTATTATAGCTTTAGGGACTGCTACAGGGTTTGAAATGCCTCTCAATTTAGAGACGAGGGTTTGGTACAATCCAGACATGAAATCTAGGGTGTTTAATATTCCAGCATTAATTGGTCTGATCCTGCAAAGTGTGATTGCCATGCTGACCTCATTTTCCATTGTGCGGGAAAAGGAGCGCGGCACCATGGAGCAATTGGTTGTGACCCCGATTCGACCCTTGGAATTAATGCTTGGTAAGCTTCTTCCCTATGTAGTTATCGGCTTTGTGTCAATGTCTCTGATTATGGCAACCGGAATTTTCTGGTTCGGCGTTGTACCGATGGGAAGTGTTCCGCTCCTCTTCTTACTGGCCACTCTTTTCCTAGTGACTATTCTGGCCATTGGGCTTTTGATCTCCAGCATCGCTAGTACTCAGTTACAAGCCATGCAAATGACCTTCATTATGCTCTTGCCGTCCATCCTATTGTCTGGGTTTATCTTTCCGCGGGAAACAATGCCTCTATTTCTACATGTCTTGGGTGGTGTATTACCTCTAACGTATTTTCTGGAAATTGTGAGGGGTATATTTCTAAAAGGGGTAGGAATGGAGTACCTATGGCAGGATACACTAATATTGTGTGCGTTTGCAGTTGTATTGTTGGCGATTGCTTCGAAAAAGTTTAAGAAAACTTTAGATTAAGAGAGTGTGATGTTGCGCCGCCACCCTAGGTACCGTCGCCACTATGCTTGAAGAATCGGCGAGAACGGCAAACCTCTGGGTTGTTCTTACCTAGAAGAATGGTATAATATCATGGGTAGATAATAGGGTTAAATATCATAGCTAAGGAGCTTTTGAAGTTGAGGATTATTGGAGGGAGTAAATTAATGAAGAAGTTTAAATTCGGGTTATTATTTTTGACGTTTGTACTCATTCTTACGACTCTTGGGTGTGGAACTCAGACCCCAAAAGATACCAAGACACAAGCGACCGATAAGGATAAGGTGCCAACACCAACACAAAGTAATGACGGTACACCCACTTCAAAGAAAAATCCTGTTGTAACGATTACGATGGCCAATGATGAGCAGATAAAGGTTGAACTATACCCAGACGTTGCTCCGAATACCGTAAAAAGCTTTATATCCTTGGTGAAAAAGAAATTTTACAACGGACTAATCTTTCATCGAGTGATTCCTGACTTTATGATCCAAGGTGGCGATCCGAGTGGAAATGGTACGGGTGGACCAGGCTATAGCATTAAGGGAGAATTCGCGAATAACGATTTTGTCAATGATCTGAAACACGAGCGTGGCGTGATTTCAATGGGTAGAACTCCACAAAGTAATGATTCAGCGGGGTCCCAATTCTTCATTGTGGTCAATACTTATCCTTCCTTGGATAAGGAGTATGCTGCCTTTGGTAAGGTGATTAGCGGGATGGAAACTGTGGATAAAATCGTTAATGCTCCGAGTGGTGCAAAGGCGAAGGATAAACCGAATCAAGATCAGGTTATGAAGAGCGTCACAGTAGATACAATGGGCGTGAACTATGCCGAGCCGGAGGTGAGTAAGAAATAGATGATGAAACCAGCAAAACGTCTTGATAGTCTCGGGGCGTCAGTTTTTAGCGAAATGGACAACTTAAAACGAGAATTGGAGCGAGCAGGGAAACATTTAATCAATCTTAGCATTGGCAGCCCAGACCGAGCACC
>Ga0209386_1000341_pt1 | contig 24016 bp, 16 predicted proteins | sample NGEPertwo_FD_184510 | JGI IMG/M metagenome (GOLD analysis project Ga0209386, IMG submission 184510) | Arctic peat soil microbial communities from the Barrow Environmental Observatory site, Barrow, Alaska, USA - NGEE Permafrost154B-two... | ecosystem: Environmental > Terrestrial > Soil > Wetlands...
TAAGGATGGGATGTTTTTTTATGGATTGAAGTGAACTCGTTCAACTAAAGTTGAACATCGAGACTTCGGTGGGGGATTCTACCCCCACCGAAGCAGGGTAACGAGGTACCACTCCCACTTATAGAAGTGGGAGTCTACGATTGGATCAAATCAAATCAAGCATTGAATAGACGAAGCCACTGGTGAAAATTGGTGGAAATTGAGATATATTTCCTAGGGTGGGAGGATTATACTGAATCTTGACGAATGTTATTATACTGAATCTTGACGAATGTTGATGAGTGTGGATCTCAATGACATCATGTGAAAGGAGAAACCCATGCCACCTTCGCAAAAGGCTTTCTCTCCGAGGAAAATATGCTTACTTTATGCTTTTTCGAGCGGATTATGGATATTATTTTCTGAATTGGTGATCCATTATTTGCTTCGGGATCATGAATTGATTCTTCGATTTTCCATTTGGCAAGTCTGGTTCTTCGCCTTTTTTACGATCGTTTTCTTTTACTTTTTCATGGGAGGCATTTGGAAGGCTCTCCAAGCCGCTCGACAGGAAATCAATAGGACGGAAGGAAAGCAACACCAGCAATTCGATGCTATTAAACGGCAAGAAGGATTTTACCAACGTATTTATGATAGCGTTGTAGAGGGTGTGATTCTGCAACATATCTCCGGGACGTTTTCTAATGCCAACTCTGCTGCGTGCACTCTGCTCGACACTTCTTTAACAGACATGCAGAAAAGAGAATTTTCTACCCAAATCACCCCATGGGTAGATGATCAAGGAGAGCCTTTTAGCTGGGAAACTCATGCCTCCAACATGCTGGCTGCTGCTCAAGATACAGGGGGGATAACACACATCTTGAAACGCTTTGTCCCTGCACAGCGCTGGTTACACCTGCATAGCGTTCTCCTTCGCAATGCTCAAGGCGAACCGAGCTGGGTGGTTACTACGTTAAGTGACATCAGTATGCAAAAACACAGTGAATTGAAAGAAACCGTTCTCTACGGTATCACCCAGCGTATCCTCGCCGAAAAACCGTTAGGAGATATCTTCCGATATCTCTGTGATGAATTAGTACATACCATCGGTTATCCTGTTGTTGCAGTTGGATTGAAAATGCCGGACGGTTCTGTTAATACTGCGGCTGTAGCTGGTGTGGCAGAAGAATATATAACAAAGCTTAATATACGCTGGGATGACAGCGCTGAGGGACAGGGCGCAGTGGGTGTAGCTATCCGCAGTGGTAAGCCACAAGTGCAAAACCTAATCGACAACCCGCAGTATACACCTTGGTGGACTTTTTATAAAGAGTTAAATCTGCAGTCGATAGCTACTTTTCCTTTGAGGGCGCAGGGACAATGCTTGGGGGTAATCGCCTTGTATACTCATCTTCCAGATTATTTCAACTCAGAAAGCATTGAACGCCTGCAATCCTTGGCGGAACAAATTACGATGGCTCTTCTGGCCCATGAAGATCGAAGTCAACTCCGAATACAGAGTACGGCCCTTTCGGCCGCTGCTAATGCAATCATTCTTACGGATCGAACGGGTAAGCTCCTCTGGGCTAATCCTGCTTTCGCCCAACTGACGGGTTATGCATTTGAAGAAGTTCAAGGTCGAAATATAAGGTTTCTTCAATCCGGCTACCAGGATAGCGCTTTTTATAAAATAATGTGGGATACGGTTCTCTCCGGTGAGACATGGCGAGGTGAACTTATTAATCGTCACGCGAAAGGCTCCCTCTACCGGGAAGAGATGACGCTTACCCCTGTGCAGGTGGATGGAGTAGAGGTCACTCATTTTATCGCCATTAAACAGGATGTGAGCGAATACTTCGCGACTCACAAAGCGTTACGGGACAGCGAAGAACGCTATCAGGAAATGTTTGAAAACATGAGTAATGCAGTCGCTGTCTTTCAGTTCTCGGAAGACGAAAAAATCTTTCATTGTAAAGCCTTTAATAGGGCTGCCGAAAAGATAGAAAACGTACCTCGTAGTGAAGTGCTAGACCAGCCTCTGGATCAGTTCTTTTCAAAACATGAATCGTTAGGTCTATTAAAGATCTTCAATCACGTCTTCCGGACGGGAGAAGCGTTACATTTTCCAGCTACATACTATCATAACGGGCGCATCCCAGGCTGGCGGGAAGGCTTCATCTACAAGTTATCAACGGGCGAAGTGGTTGCGATCTATGAAGATGTTACGAGACGAAAACAAGACGAAGAAATCCTTTGGCTAGAAAAAGAACGTGCTCAGATCACACTAGCCTCCATCGGAGATGCTGTGATCACGACCAATGTACAAGTGGAAATCACCTATCTTAATCCTGTCGCCGAAAGGATGACTGGCTGGACGAACGAACAAGCTAAGGGCTTGCCGCTTTTGAGTGTCTTTAAACTTCATAACGAAAATACGGGTCAGGCGGTCGCTAATCCGGTCATTCAATGCCTTAGTGAAAAGCGTATTGTAACATTGGCTAACCACACGACTCTTACTCATCGGGATGGGAGTAGGTTTGCCATTGAGGAATCAGCGGCACCGATTTGTGACAGGAGAGGAGCTGTGATCGGTGCAGTACTCGTTTTCCACGATGTTAGTGAAAAGCGTGCTCTTTTGCACCAACTTTTCCACCAGGCTCATCATGATGCGCTCACAGGCTTACCTAATCGTGTATTATTTAAAGATCGTGCTCAACAAGCTCTTGCTCAGGCCCACCGTCAACAGGCTCAGGTCGCGGTACTCTTTCTCGATCTGGATCGGTTTAAACTCATTAATGATACGCTCGGGCATACTGTGGGAGATCAGCTTTTGCTGGCTACAGCAGATCGCCTTGTAGCCAGTTTACGGGAAGGAGATACAGTATCACGGCAGGGAGGAGATGAATTTCTCATTCTTCTACCAGGAATGCGCTCAGAAAACCAAGTCGCACAGGTAGCCCAAAAACTCATAAATATCTTTAAAGAACCCCTACACCTTCAGGAAAAGGAAATCTATATCACTGTGAGTCTGGGTATTGCTCTCTATCCTTCTGACGGAGAGGATATCGAAAACCTGATAAAGTATGCTGATGCCGCGATGTACCATGCAAAAGAGGAGGGGCGCAACCGCTATCAGTTTTACACCCTAACGTTCAATCAAGCCCTTTCTGAACGTCTGGATTTACAAAATGATCTGCGTCATGCTTTGGCATTTGAGGAATTCGTACTCTATTACCAACCACAGTATCGAATCTTTGACAAGCAAATGTGTGGTATGGAAGCCTTAGTGCGTTGGCAACATCCGGAGAGGGGATTTCTTCTCCCTGGAGAATTCATTTCAATTGCTGAAGAAAGCGGGCTTATTTTGCCTCTTGGGGAGTGGGTCTTGCGCAGCGCTTGTCTGCAGAACAAACGCTGGCAGGAGATGGGCTATCCTCCCGTACGTGTCGCTGTCAACTTATCTGCGCGTCAGTTTCGGCAAGCTAATCTTGTTAGCCAGATTGCCCAGATCCTCTCGGAGACTGGTCTAGATCCGCAGTGGCTCGAGCTAGAAATCACGGAGAGTATCAGTATGGAAAATTCGTCCTCCACTCTAACCATACTTCAAGAACTCAAAGGGATGGGAATCCACCTCTCAATCGACGATTTTGGTACAGGTTTTTCTTCACTGAGCTATTTGAGCCAATTTTCCTTAGATACTTTGAAAATTGATCGCTCGTTCGTGAGGATGCTTACCACTCAGTCGGACGAGAGAGCGCGCGGGAATGAAATCGTGACGACCATTATTCAACTCGCTCATAATTTAGGCCTTCGAGTCATTGCTGAGGGAGTAGAAACCGAAGCCCAGTTAGATTTTCTCCGCTCTCACGGGTGTTCTGAAGTGCAAGGATACTTATTTGCCAGACCCGTCTCCGCTGAAGATCTATTAACATTAATGTAAAGGAGAGGCTTGGCATCACTGTATCGGTATGAACTTATCGAGGGCAAAGGTGGAAGAAGCAAGTATTGGTTAAGTGCATTCGCTACGGGAGGTATTTTGTATGCGCCTTGTGATTTTCGATTTTGACGGCACCATTCATCTTGAGGAAACCCCTCGCATCTTCTTACGGGTTCTAAGTCAAGACAAAGGGATGCACAAAAAGATCCGTAAGTTCTATATTTCGATGTCATGGGTGTATCTATTGTATCGTTTTGGACTATGTCGTCAATTAGCAATTAGGCGTGTTTTAAGCGGCATAGTCAAGATGATGGCTGGGATGAGTAAGACTCAAATAGAAGGAGTTTTCAAGCAAGGTTTAGAGTTGGCAAGAGGGAGTTTTAGTCCTGTATCTCTAAGTCGGGTAAAAGTTCACCTTGACTCAAATGATCAAATTTTGCTTCTTTCGGGTGCCTTTTCACAGTTTGTTGCCTTGGTAGCCCGAGATCTGGGGATGAAATTTTGGCTTGGGACTGAGATTGAATTATTGGGCGGTGTTTGCACAGGCCGAATAACATCTATTATGAATGGACATTCAAAGGTGCAGGCCTTGAGAAATTTCCTGCAGAAACAAACAGAGGCAGGGGTTGTTCTTGACATGGGTGAAGCATATGCTTATGCTGATTCAATCCAGGATCTACCCCTGCTATCACTCGTTGGACACCCAGTGGCTGTTAATCCGGACCAGGAGCTTCTAAAAGAAGCTAAATTAAGAGGGTGGGAAATCATCAGAGATGACTCCCATCATGAAAGCAAGGTTAGAGAAGGGCATTAAGGGTTCCCTTGAAATTCATTCTGAGATGATAAAAAAGTGACATTATTATATCCTGCCAATAATGGAAATCACAAACCATGAATAGTAGCCGTCGTTCACGTTGGTGCATAGACTACGCTGACCATAAAAAACGATGGGGGTTACACGCATGAGAAATAAGACCGGAGTTCGACATTATTTTGCAGAAGGAATGACCACTAGGGGCTACATATCTCTTTTGCCCAACATGATGCCGAGTTGGCAACGGGTTTATGTCTTACTGGGAGGACCCGGAACGGGTAAATCGACGTTGATTAAGGTTATTGGCCTCGAATTATTGGATCGAGGATATGGCGTTGATTTCTTTCGTTCCGTGCGGGACCCAGATTCAATGGCAGGTTTTATCTTGCCGGATATGGGATTGGCAATGCTAGATGCCATGGAGATTTCCCCAGTGCGATGGAGAGCTCCAGGAGTTGTTGAGAAGTTTATTGATTTTAGTATTTTCTGTGATGAACTCACGTTAGAGAAGCAACGTTCACAAATTTTTAAACTTGAAAATCAGCTTCAAGTGCTTCAAACGTCCTTGGAGGAAGAACTGGCGGAGGAACTTGTTTCGCTGCTTGAGAGTAGAGTCCCTAAACGACTTATAGAAAAAGAAGACCTATCTTGGATCTTAGGAAATTCTGCTCGTGTTAAGGTTAAGAGAGAGCACACGGGACCTTGGCCTCTCGCCAAAAATGCTTTGAAACTCTTGCAAAAGAGTGTAATTATACCGTATTTTTTACATGGTTTAACTGTGGACGGGTGGCTTAATCTTGCGCCACATTTTCTAACTGACTTCGATCAAATTCGACTCGAAGGAGACGAAACACTCGATGCCCTAGATTGGGTACTGAGAGAAGCGCAACAATTGGGACAAATGATTGAGATTATCTTACATCCGCTCAATCCAGATGAGGTAATTGGGATTGTGTTTCCTGAAAGGCATTTGGCGATCTGGCAGGGCAATCCCGAAAATTTAATAGATCAAGGATTAGATCGTCCGTTTAGCGAAAAGCTAAAAGAGACCTTAGTATCTTGGCAAACACACAGGTCTCAACTTAAAGGTATCTATATGAATGCGATGAATTTTGATCAATTGGATGGCTATAGAGAAACTGTGCTCAACCGTATATTGTGCGACTTAAAAACAAAAATTTAAGGTAGAACATTAAGTAGCGTGCTTTTCTAACTAAATACGGTGGGATCAAGAAGAAAATCTCCGAGCTCTGCTATGAGAAGTTCCAGATCGGATTCTTTGAGAGATAGCTGGTCAAGAGCCTCTTGTTGTATGGGGTTCAAAAAACTATCCACACCTCCGCCAATCCCAAGTAAGCTAGCTAGGCCATTGGAAACGTGAATTACGCTGGCAAGTTCCGAATAGTTTTGGGCTTTAGAGGGGGCATGATGGCAGGAGATACTCTCTACGAGATCATCGGGTAAATTCCAACCTTTGGCCATAAATCCTCCGACGGTTGCGTGGCTGAACCCAATTATTTTTTCCTCAAGTTCAACATAGGAGAGCTTAGCAACGGACACTTTTTCTAAAAGATAGGCTCCTACTTCCTGAACATAAATAGAAATCACTAGTTTTCCGATATCGTGAAGCAAGCCAGCGGTGAAGGCAACATCTCCATAAGGGAGATCAAGCTTTTTACATAAACTTTTCGCAGTCATGGCGGTAAGCATGGAGTGCTTCCAAAGTCCATCCTGCTCAATCTCATACCCGATTAGTTGGGTTTTAAGTAAGGGGGCGACCGCAGAAGCCATCGCTAATCCTTGTGTCGCCTGGAAGCCAAGTACGACGATGGCTTCTTGAAGAGAAGAGATACGCCTGGCATATCCATAATAAGCGGAGTTGGCTTGTCGGAGCATGCCAGCTGCTAGGGCTGGATCTTGACCAATAACGTCTTCGAGCTCTCTTGCAGAGGTTGAAGGGTTTTTAGTTAAAGCAATTACCCGCATTGCCGACGTAGGCAGGGGAGGTAGTGTATGTATGCGTTTTAATACGTGTTCTAATTTAACAGGCAAATGAAAGACCTCCTTTTGATAAATCGATCATTTTTAAAAGTGATCTTCTTTTAGTACTGCATCTTTTTAGTCGACAAGGGAAAACTAACCTAAAGAATTTAGGATTGAGCTTCGAGAGGAGTATGTCTCATGTCAAAAAGATTGCGGTACCTATTAGTTATTATTTCCTTATCCCTTAGTTTAACAATAACTGGCTGTGGTCTACAAGCCCTTTTACAAAACAAAACCAAATCTTCTGCAAATAAGGGGGCGGTTGAGACCGTCATCGTAGTTTCTTTGAATGAGGAAGATCCCAATAAACTACTTATTACCAAAGGGATCGACGATCTGGCGAAAAAGGGAAACGTACAAGTAAAGTACTTGGATGAAAGTGCAGCCGAAAAGGAATCACCCTTGAAAGGAGCTAAAGTTCTAATTTATCAAGGGGGGAATCCCAATATTCTTAAGAGTGCAGAAACAGATAAAATTCCAGTGATAGCTTTAAGTCGGCTTCCTGCAGGCGTAAAGCTAGTGGGGATAATTACTCCGGATAACGAAAAGGTTGGAGAGCTAATGGCACAAACGTTGGTAAGTAAAGTTTCTGAGGGTCAAATAATAAATCTGCAGGAAGCCCCAAACCAAACTGGATCACAAGAACGCTTAGCCGGAAACAATGTAGTACTTAACAACTATCCCAAAATAACAGTCCAGAACATTATCAGTTCCGCATCGTCTGATTCCGTCGCCAAGCAGGGGTTAGTAGATTATCTGCAAAAGAATCCCGGCAAGGTCCAAGGTATCTTGGCGCACACCGAAAAATTAGCAGTTATAGCAAACGAAGTTTTGAAACAGTTACAGTTAGATAAGAAAATCATCTTGGTTGGGGGACAAGCCAGTGTTGCTGGGCTGGAACGAATGTCAAGCGGAAGTCAGGTCGGGGATGTTGATACTTCTCCTTATCTGCAGGGTGTGAATGCCTATCAATGGGCTCAGAAGATTATGAAAAAAGAATCACTGGATGTCAATAACTCCGTCACAAGTGAGCAAGGCGAAATTCCAGCTAAGATTATTCAGGTTAAGGCAGTAACCACAGATAATCTAGCACTGATCCAGAAGAGTTACACCTTGACCTTACAAAGTGCAGAACAAGATAAAAAGCAAACAGGGGCAAAGACTAAACAAGAGCAGAGTGGAGATCAGGCTTCACAAGGCAATGACCAAGGCGACTCGAAAAAGCAAGAGAGTTCATCTGGAACAAGCAATATTCCTCCAGGAGTCCAAAAGGTTACGGAACGAATTAAGACTGAGACAACGAGAGAATATCTTGATGGTCAAGATAAGGTTATTGGTACTGAGAAAACTGTCAATGAGCAGGTAAAAACCGTTCCCCCCGCAATGTTAAAACAACAGTCCGAGCAACCAAAAGCTGAGACGAAAGATCAGGGGAATCAGTCTGAGAAGGATAAGAAGAGTAGTGGAGAAAAATAGGAATCATGTCTTATGGTATTGTATTACGAATGGCAGGATTATAGTTAATACTTTTTAATTGTATAAGTCACAGCTTAGATGTAAAATAAACTAAGAAGAATTATAAATTATTAACTCCAAATTAGATGGATATTGTCAAGGGCTATCGAAATATAATGGTATTTATATTAAAAAGGAGATCGGACATGGAATTCCATTTACATGCCCCCTACAAGGCTGCAGGGGATCAACCTCAGGCCATAGATGCTCTGGTTGCGGGGGTGAATGAAGGTCGGCGGCACCAGACGTTACTCGGGGTAACAGGATCGGGAAAAACCTTTACGATGGCTAATATAATCACGAAGGTGCAGCGGCCGACTCTCATTCTTGCGCATAACAAAACATTGGCCGCTCAACTTTATAGCGAGTTCAAGGAGTACTTTCCTGAGAATGCAGTGGAGTACTTCGTGAGTTATTATGATTATTTCCAACCCGAGGCTTACGTGCCCTCTAGTGATACGTTTATTGAGAAAGACTCTTCTATTAACGAAGAAATTGAGAAATTGCGTCACTCGGCAACCGCTTCACTGTTCGAACGGCGTGATGTGATCGTGGTGGCTAGCGTTTCTTGCATTTACGGTTTAGGTTCTCCCGATGAATACCGTGACCTTGTTCTTTCCTTACGGCAGGGACAAGTTGTCGATCGTAACGAGATTTTGCGCAAGCTGATAGCAATCCAATATGACCGCAATGATATGGCGTTTGTCAGGGGAACGTTTCGTGTGCGCGGAGATGTCGTTGAGATCTATCCTGCAGCATCAAGTGATCGAGTACTTCGAATCGAGATGTTCGGAGACGAAATCGAGCATATTTACGAGATAAATGTGCTGACGGGTGAAATCTTGGGAGAACGTTACCATGTGTCAATTTTCCCGAATTCTCATTATGTGACTGCCCAAGAAAAGGTCATGGAAGCAGCAGACAATATTGAAAAAGAGCTGGAAGAACGAGTGAAGATTCTAAAATCGGAGGACAAACTCGTAGAAGTGCAGAGACTTGAGCAGAGAACGCGCTATGATTTGGAAATGCTCAGAGAAATGGGTTTTTGCAATGGAATTGAAAATTATTCCCGCCACTTGACGTTTCGTGAGCAGGGGGATACTCCCTATACGCTAATTCATTATTTCCCAGAGGATTTCCTGCTTTTTGTGGATGAATCCCACGTTTCTCTTCCACAGGTGAGAGGGATGTATGAAGGGGACCGTTCACGTAAAACAACTCTGGTTAATTATGGCTTCCGCCTTCCTTCTGCCCTAGATAATCGACCGCTGATGTTTGCTGAGTTTGAACGGACGATTAAACAAAGCATATATGTCAGTGCAACACCTGGACCGTATGAATTGGCACACTGCCCGACGGTTGTGGAACAAATGATTCGCCCCACTGGGTTGTTGGATCCAGAGGTCATTGTTAGACCAACCAAAGGGCAGATCGACGATTTGCTTGGAGAAATTAGAGCACGGATTGCTAGGAATGAACGAGTTCTCGTTACGACACTAACCAAGAAGATGGCTGAGGATCTCACGGATTACTTCAAAAACTTGGAAATTAAGGTGAAGTACCTTCATTCGGATATTAAGACCCTGGAACGCGTGGAAATCCTTCGGGAACTACGCCTAGGCACAATTGATGTGGTGGTTGGGATTAACCTCTTGAGGGAAGGACTGGATTTACCGGAAGTTTCCCTAGTAACGATTCTCGACGCAGATAAAGAAGGATTTCTTAGATCAGAGCGTTCCCTCATTCAGACCATTGGACGTGCCGCACGCCATGCTCAAGGCAAGGTCATCATGTATGGCGACAAGATCACAAAATCCATGCAGCTCGCCTTGCATGAGACGAATCGACGTCGAGAAATACAAATGGCCCACAATGAGAAAATGGGGATTATCCCTCAAACGATTCGTAAGGCGGTTCATGACGCTCCAGAGGCAACTCGTGTTGCCGAGCTAAAGAAAGCCTATGGATCAAAATTACCTCCCGAGGAACTCGCCAAGCTCATTAAGAATCTGGAGCAGGAAATGCGCCTAGCAGCTAAGGACCTGGACTTTGAACGAGCTGCCGAACTCAGAGATGCTATGATTGAGCTAAAAGGAGAAGATAATAACTACAAAGTTACTGCGCAACAACGGGGAAGTAAAAGCAAAAAATATGACCATAAAGCACTACAAAAACAGGTGACTTACAAAAAGGGTAAGAAATAGGATGAATGGAATGAATGCAAATGAAATTGCACGTTCACCAAAGCTCCGCGACCGGGCCAAGATACTTTCGACTAGGAGGAACAAACCATGACTCAGGACTACTTACGCGTGCGTGGTGCGCGTGCTCATAATTTGAAAAACATTGACATTGATATTCCACGCGACAAATTAGTGGTGATCACGGGGTTGTCGGGCTCGGGAAAATCATCGCTGGCCTTCGATACTATTTATGCTGAGGGACAGCGGCGTTATGTGGAATCTCTTTCAGCGTATGCGCGACAATTTTTAGGACAAATGGACAAACCAGATGTCGATTCCATTGAGGGCCTTTCCCCTGCTATTTCTATCGACCAGAAGACGACTAACCGCAACCCTAGGTCTACTGTGGGCACTGCGACGGAAGTTTCTGATTACCTTCGTTTACTTTTCGCCCGAATCGGGCATCCGCATTGTCCAAAGTGCGGCCGAGGAATTTCCCAGCAAACTATTCAGCAAATGGTTGATCAGGTGATGAGCTTGCCGGACCGAACGAAACTGCAAATATTGGCGCCGCTGGTTAAAGGGAAAAAAGGAGAGCACCATAAGGTCTTTGAGGAAGCCCGTAAGGCCGGTTATGTTCGAGTTCGCGTCGACGGTGAAAAAAGGGATCTTAGCGAAGAGATAGAGCTGGTTAAGAATAAAAAGCACTCCGTTGAAGTCGTGATTGACAGAATTTCTCTCAAACCTGAGAGCGCTGGACGTTTGGCAGACTCTCTGGAAACAGCGCTCAAACTTGGCGAAGGCAATGTCATCGTGGACATCACAGACGGGAGTGAGTTGCTCTTTAGCGAGAATTTCGCTTGTCCAGATTGTGGAATTGCTCTCGAAGAACTATCTCCACGTCTTTTTTCCTTCAACAGTCCTTATGGAGCTTGCCCTGCGTGTACAGGACTTGGGGCAAATCTTGTTGTCGACATTGACCTTTTTCTCCCTGACCATTCCTTATCTTTGGCAACAGGGGCGATTGCACCCTGGGCCAAATCCACCTCCAGTTATTACCCTAAGATGATGGAGGCTGTAGCCTTAAATCTAGGCTTCAAGATGGATACCCCTTTGAATAAGCTTGATGAGAAGCAATGGAAGGGACTGCTCTATGGAACAGATACTCCAATATTTTTTGAGTATCAAAATATTTTTAATCAGTTAAAAACACATCATACCAAATTCGAAGGACTTGTTCCCTTTTTCGGACGACGCTATCGTGAGTCGACGTCGGATATGGTACGCATGGAAATCGAACGGTATATGAGTGAGCATCCTTGCCCAGAGTGTCACGGTAAGCGGCTGAAACCAGAAGCTCTAGCCGTGAAGGTGGGGGGTATCTCTATTGATGATTTGACCTGCTTACCTATCACTGAAGCCTTGGACTTCCTGAAGGCTTTGACCCTAACGTCAAAAGAACAAACGATAGCCCAGCAGATCCTTAAGGAAATCAGTGAAAGACTAGGCTTTTTGATGAATGTTGGACTAGATTATCTGACCCTGGGTCGTGCTGCAGGCTCGCTTTCTGGGGGAGAGGCGCAGAGAATCCGATTGGCGACGCAGATTGGGTCAAGCTTGATGGGTGTCCTCTATGTTCTGGATGAACCGAGCATTGGCTTGCACCAGCGGGATAATGCTCGTCTGCTTTCAACGCTCAAACGTTTGCGTGATCTCGGAAATACACTGATTGTGGTTGAACATGATGAGGATACGATGATTGCTGCAGATCACATTATTGATATTGGTCCTGGAGCAGGGGTTCACGGTGGCCGAGTGGTTGCAGAGGGGACGATTGAGGAAATTAAGGCCAACAAGGATTCGATTACGGGGCAGTACTTGTGTGGTACGAAACAGATTCTGGTGCCAGAGAAACGAAGACCGCCGAATGGTAAGTGGCTCGAAGTATTTGGCGCTCGAGAAAACAATCTCAAGGATTTTCATGTACGAGTTCCTTTGGGTGTATTCACTTGTGTTACAGGGGTGTCGGGTTCCGGTAAAAGCACCTTAGTCAATGAAATTATTTTTAAAGGATTAGCAAGCAAATTAGGTGGTGCACGTCGGCGCGCCGGTGCGCATGATCGCTTGGAGGGGTTAGAGCATCTGGACAAGGTTATTGACATTGACCAGTCTCCGATTGGAAGGACTCCTCGTTCCAATCCAGCCACCTATACCGGGGTCTTCAATTTTATCCGCGAACTCTTTTCCATAACTCCGGAAGCAAAACTGCGAGGATATAAACAAGGGCGGTTTAGCTTCAATGTCAAGGGCGGGCGGTGCGAGGCCTGTCATGGAGACGGGATCATCAAAATTGAGATGCATTTCCTCCCGGACGTTTACGTTCCCTGTGAAATTTGTGAGGGCAAACGGTATAACCGAGAGACCTTAGAAGTACGCTACAAAGGGAAAAATATTGCTCAAGTCTTAGATATGACAGTAGACGAAGCTGTGGACTTTTTCCAAGTAGTTCAGAAAATTTCCAGGAAGTTTCTGACGATGCAGGATGTGGGACTGGGCTATATTCGCTTAGGACAACCCGCCACCACCTTATCAGGGGGAGAAGCACAGCGTATTAAGTTGGCCACGGAGTTGAGCCGACGCAGTACAGGTAAAACCATTTATATTCTCGATGAACCAACCACAGGTTTGCACTCGGCAGATATCGATAAGCTTCTCCACGTGCTCCATCGTTTAGTGGATGCAGGGGATACAGTGCTAGTCATTGAGCATAACCTTGATGTTATCAAAACGGCTGACTGGCTCATTGATCTCGGTCCTGAAGGGGGGAACCGGGGAGGAGAAGTGGTAATAGCAGGGACGCCAGAAGACATTGCTGCTTTCCCGGACTCGTATACAGGACAATATTTAAAACGTTATTTAGGTATAACTTGAACAACGGCGGAAGTGTCGTAAGGAGTGAAAAGGATCTTGACAATTCGTTTAGTAGCTATGGACCTCGATGACACTTTGCTTAGGGATGATTGGACGATCTCCCCGCGTGTTGTAAAGGCGATTCAAAAAGCTCAAGCACTAGGCGTTAAAATGACGATTGCTACTGGGCGCATGTCTATCTCTGCACGTCCCTATGCAGAGCAACTAGATTTGGATGTGCCGGTGATCACATACCATGGCGCAATGATTCAACAGGCTTTAAGCGGGGACGTTCTATTTCGGTGCGTTATTCCCAGTGCTTTGGCCACAGAAATCGTCCAATATGTTGCGGGGCGAGGTGTTTATGCCCAAGTTTACCTTAAAGACCGTGTCATTACCGAGCAACTTAATGACTGGTCGCTTGAATATGAGCGCATCGCGAAGGTCCGTATTGAGCAAGCAGATCTATCAATCCTGCTTTCCCACGAAGCTGAAGGGGTAGAAAAAATCCTTCTAATGGCAGAGGAAGCGGAGCTAGACCGATTGGCCCCCTTATTAAGACGACAGTATGGTGAAAAGGTGCACATTACTAAATCCAAACCATGTTTCTTAGAAATGACGGACAGTTCGGTCAATAAAGGCGTCGCCTTGGCGGCTTTGGCAGAGCGTTTAGGAATTGCCCAGGAAGACGTAATGGCCATTGGAGACAGTTATAATGATTTAGAAATGATTAAATACGCAGGTCTTGGCGTGGCCATGGGAAATGCCCGTCCAGAAATTCAAGAACAAGCTGATATAATTACCGCCTCAAATGAGGAAGACGGGGTAGCGGAAGCCATTGAACGCTATGTTTTAAGAGAAATTTGAAGCTGGGGGATTCTACAATGAATATGAAAACAGTTCGTCAAACTGCCCGAGAAAAGCTCAAGGGATTTTGTCGGGTTTGCCCTGAATGTAATGGCAAGGCCTGTGCTGGAGAAGTTCCAGGAATGGGAGGAGCAGGGACTGGGGCATCGTTTAAAAGCAATGTGGAAGCGCTAGCCTCATTTCGCCTAAACCTGAGGACGATGCATGGAGCTAAACATCCTGACACAAGCTACAGACTCTTTAACCATGAACTTTTGACACCCATTCTCGCGGCACCAATCATGGGTAACAACTTTAACATGGGTGGGGCTTTGGATGAAACGCAGTGGGCGCAGGCTATCATTCAGGGGTGCCTTGCATCGGGGTCTTTAGGGTGTACCGGTGACGCCCCAGACCCCACAATGTATAGTGCAGCAGTGAATGTCGTTGCAGAAGCGGAGGGCCGTGCCATACCGTTTATAAAACCGCGGGAACTAGTAGAAGTATTCCAATATCTGCGACGTGCTGAAGAAGCAGGAGCCCTTGCAGTGGGTATGGACATAGATGCAGCGGGCCTTGTTAGCATGGCCGTTGGACCAAAAACTAAGGAAGAAATGAAAGCAATCATTTCCAACACGTCTTTACCGTTTATCATTAAAGGTATCATGACGGTAGATGAAGCCAAAATAGCACTAGAAGTGGGTGCGGGAGCAATTGTGGTATCTAATCATGGTGGCCGAGTGCTCGATCATATGCCAGGAACGGCTGAAGTTCTCTCGGAAATTGCGGGGTCAGTTGATGGACGGATTCCAGTAATAGTAGACGGCGGCGTCCGAACGGGTGTTGACGTTCTGAAAATGTTGGCACTAGGTGCGGATGCAGTCTTGATTGGCAGGCCACTCATCACTGCCGCTTACGGCGGAGGTGCAGAGGGAGTTGCCTTAGCAATTAGACGGATGACGAATGAATTGAAACAGGCCATGATCTTGACGGGGTGCGCGACGCTTAACGATATTAACTTGGATATCTTGTTATAAAATTTCAGGAGTCAGATACATGGCACAAGAATTGCATTAAGGGGGCTAAACCGCTATAATTAGGGCGAAGGGAGTTGTCTATTTTGCGTGTTATTTTGGTTGCTCTGAATGCAAAATATGTTCACACAAGTTTAGCCCTTCGCTATTTGCGTAGTGAGGTCAGCGTTGTTTATCCTGATGTTTTGCTGCGAGAATTTAGCATTAACGACCGTCTTGAACGAATTGCTGGGGAGCTTTATGAAGCCAAGGCCGATGTCATTGGCTTTTCGTGTTATATCTGGAACCTTAAAGAAATTGTGGCACTGATTAGGCGACTTCATCCTGTCTGTCCGAAGGTTAGATTTGTCCTTGGTGGTCCTGAGGTTTCTTTCGACACCGAGGAGTTTCTACTCCAACATCCCGAGGTCGATGCCCTTGTAATCGGTGAAGGGGAAAAAACATTTTTGGAGTTACTTACCACGTGGGAAAGCGGAAATGATCTTTCTCACATCCCAGGTATTGCGTGGAACAAGTTCGGGAGAATCATTACCAATCCTCTTCCGCTGGCATCCTCTAATTTGAACCATCTACCGGATCCATATACCGAGACTGAAGACTTTACAGGCCGGCTTGTCTATGTTGAGACGACTAGAGGATGCCCCTTTAACTGTCAATATTGCCTGTCCTCGACCTTCCAGGGGGTTCGCTTTTTAGAACCGGAGCGGTTTCGCTTAATGTTTCGCCACTTGCTCTCAAACGGCGCCCGAACCATCAAGTTTGTGGATCGAACGTTTAATGCTAATAAACGTCATGCTCTACGGATATTGGACATTGTGAGGGAAGAGAGCCAACGTCATCCCGATGTTCAGAGGATTCGGGTTCATTGCGAAATGGCAGGTGATCTATTTGATGACGAATGGATGGCTTATTTTAGAGCCTATCCTCGCGGCTTAATACAATTGGAAATTGGTGTACAGTCTACCCACAAACCAACCCTGAAAATTGTATCACGCCCTCAAAAATTCGAGGAGTGGAAAAAATACATACCAGAAATGCAAACTCTAGCCATACCACTCCATCTTGACCTAATTGCCGGGTTACCAGAGGAAGATTGGGCAACGTTCCGGACTTCGTTTAACGACGTATACCGAGTACAGCCTACTATGCTCCAGCTCGGATTCTTAAAAGTACTTAAAGGATCAGGACTGCGGCGAAGAAGTAAGGAATATGGCCTCGTGTACACCCCCGATCCCCCTTATACTATTTTGGAAACACCAGTCTTGTCCCATGGAGAAATACTTCAACTATTACGCATGGAAGACTTACTCGATAAATATTATAACTCAGGGAGGTTTAAACACGTCTTGTGTGAGGTTCTGAAATTGTTCCCCAGCCCGTTTGAGTTTTACCATGGGTTTGCTGAGCTCTGGGAGCATTGTGGTTGGTTTAACCGGCAATGGCAGGGCAAAGCCCTCTTTGATAAACTATGGGAATTCATCGAGGAATTTCAAGAGGTCAACACACCTCAAGATGTCCCCACACGGGAGAAAATTGGCGACGCCTTGCGTTTCGATTATTATCTTTGGGAACGTCCCAGCGCCGTACCTGACTATCTACGACCAAAAGCTAGCTTCCAGGCAGAGGGGAACGCTGATCTGTGGAAAACTAAACAGGCTGAGGTCGGACGAGATGGTCATTGGGAAAAATTAATACCGGAGTTCAATCTAATGGACAGGCGTCAGTGGAACCGCAATACCGCAGTCACCTATTTCTCCTCAGATGTGTTGCAAGTTGAAGAATCGTCAGTGCCGTGTTGGTACCTTTTCCTGTACCAGCAGGGGAAGGTAAAGGCTTACCGCTTTGAGGATGAATGGAGTGCAGTACAATGACATCTCAATATTTCTTACGCAAGACCATCACTTGGGGGTGTATAGTCGCTATATTGATAGTCACCATCGGATGCACAAGAGTGCCACAGACTGGACAACCAGGAGGGTCAGCCCCTGCGGTCGTGGAAATCTGGCATTCCTTGCAAGGGGCAGAGGCGTATGCTCTACAGGGACAGACCGAGAAAATTATGAAAACGAATCCCGAGGTAATTATCAAACTCAAATATGTGTCGGATGTTCCAGAAAAAAACTTTGTAGATTTCTCCTATCAGGCGCAAGCAGGCGGAGAAGGACCTGATATTTTTATTGCTTCAAGAGAAATTATTCGCCAGCTTTACGAACAAGGTGCCCTGGCCAAAACAGTATACATAGACCAGAAGGCATTTCCTGCTACCTTGTCCGCCTTTCAAATTGGAGGAGTGGGCTACGCTTCTCCTTGGCTAACGGATGTGCCTTTGCTTTATTTTAGAACGGATACAGCCATTGTCCCCGCCAATTTAGCCGATCTATTCTCTAAAGGGGGAATTTCCATAGCCTCGCCGGATACTGCCACACTTTCGGCTTGGTGGAATGGGCAAGGTGGGCAAATGATAAAGGCCGGAAAACCGGTCCTGGTTGATCCGATTAACGCAACGTTTCTCACACAACTCTTGACTTGGCGCAGTGCCAATAGCCTGCGAATCGATCCTTCTGTACTCAAGACCTTTGCCGAGGGAGGAACACCTTACATGATCGCGGGGGCGAGCCAAGCCAAAGTCTTAACCCAGCAAAATATACCTTGGGGGTCTATTCCACTCGCTGAATTGGTGGGTGGGCAAGGCCATTCACTTTTAGGCAAGACACTAGGCATTGCAAATTCTGGCATTAAGACCAATGAAGCCATGACGCCCATGATTCAGATCGTTGAGGAGGCCCTGTCGACACCTGAGGTAGAAGGGGCAATGTACCAAGCGGGACGTCTTCTTCCGGCGAATAGGGGATACTATCAACGTCCAGAGGCGCAGAAAGGCGTCTTTCCTCAAGCAAATATTGCGCTTGCCAAGGCGTGGGCTTTAGAAGGAAATGCCCCAGAGTGGAAGTTAATCCCCGTTCAAGACAAGGCCTGGAGCAATGTTCTTACCGGTAACTTCACTCCAGAGGATGCTTTGACCGGTGCTCAAGCGGCAGCTGTAAAAGCTTTAGCTGCCAAATGACTACCTTAGGATTCCGAATCAGAGGAGGGGTGTAAAATGGAGGAAAAAGGATTAGAAACAGAAGATATAGATAAAAAAGGAGTAGAGTTAATTGTCATCACGGGCTTATCTGGAGCTGGCAGGACCCAAGCCATGCAAAGCCTTGAAGACCGGGGGTTTTTCTGTGTCGACAATTTACCACCGAGCTTTCTTGTGAAATTCGCGGAACTATGTGCTCAGTCTAGAGGGAAGGTCTCCAAAGCTGCTATTGTTTGCGATCTACGCGGTGGTGAATTTTTTTCCTCACTTAGTGAAGCTTTAAGTAATTTAGAGAAGGCCGGCTTTCATCTGGAAGTTCTCTTTTTGGATGCGTCGGATGAAACGTTGATTCGTCGTTATAAAGAATCTCGACGTCGACATCCTCTATCGCCTCATGGTCGCGTTTTAGATGGGATTCAAGCCGAACGTCAGCAACTAGAGGAGTTAAGAATTCGGGCAAATTACATTATTGATACCTCGGATTTACCTGCCCAAGAACTCCGCTGCCAAGTGGAGGAGCTGTTTTGTAAGGCACAGGGTCTAGACCAAATGGCTGTCTCGGTACTATCCTTCGGCTTTAAATACGGAAATCCAATGGATGCCGACCTTGTCATGGATGTGCGTTTTCTGCCAAATCCGTTTTATATTGCAACCTTACGCACGCTGACCGGCGAAGACACTTTAGTGCAAGAATTTGTCTTCGGAAATCCTATGGCCAAAGAATTTATGGAGAAGTACTTGGCGTTACTGGAATACATTCTGCCAAATTACATTAAAGAGGGGAAAAAACACTTGGTTATTGGGATTGGCTGTACGGGCGGACAACACCGCTCTGTGGCCATTGCTGAGCGTGTGGGGGAGTTTTTAAAGGAACGTCATTATGCCATCAGTGTCAAACATCGGGATGTTGCTAAAAATCATAAGGTCGGTACAGAGAGATGAACCCTCGAAAGCTTGAAGGGTTTTCACGAAACCTGAAATGGCTCTACCCCAATCTGAAGGTAAAAAGATGGTTTCTCTTAGCAGTTCTCGGAATCTTTCTTTTTGCAACCGGATTTTCTGTAATGAATGACGGAGTGGCGCTAGGTTACGCTGAGTTACAGTTTAGAGAGATAATTTACCGAATGACGGGTAGTACACAGCAGATTGTAGTGCCCACTGGTGTAATCATCAGCGTCTCGGGAGTTGTAGCAATTGTCATAGGTTTTAAACGCTTGCTATATTCTATTATTTCGTGTGTACTTCCAGAAAACGAAGGAAACCTAGTGGATGTGATGTACACCCGCAATCATTTGCTCAGAGGACCAAAGATCGTAGTGGTTGGTGGGGGTACTGGGCTCTCAGCCCTCCTACGTGGTCTTAAGCAATATACCTGTAATCTCACCGCCATCGTGACGGTATCGGATGATGGTGGAAGCTCGGGAAAATTACGAGAAGAGCTGGGTATTCAACCACCGGGAGATGTCCGGAATTGTCTAGTAGCGTTGGCTGATACTGAGGACATTATGGATTCACTCTTCTCTTATCGTTTTGAAAGCGGAGCACTTGAGGGGCACAGCCTGGGAAACCTGCTTTTGGCAGGGTTAACCAGCATCTCTGGGGATTTTCAAAAAGGGATTGAACAGGTCAGTAAAGTGTTTGCAATCCGTGGTAAGGTGTTTCCCTCCACCTTGGAACAAATTGTACTGGTTGCAGACTTGGAGGACGGGACCCGTGTCGCTGGAGAAACAGCGGTTCGGGTCACCGAAGGAAAGATCGAGCGAGTTTACCTTGAACCCAGCGATTGTCACGCTTTACCTGAAGCCTTGGAAGCCCTTGAAGAGGCAGATCTTATTGTGCTAGGTCCAGGAAGCCTCTACACGAGCGTTTTACCCAATTTGCTCGTAGGAAATCTCAGAAACAAAATAAGAGAAGTAAAAGCCCCTTGTGTGTATGTATGTAATGTTATGACTGAAAAAGGGGAAACGGATGGTTATCGGGTGTCTGACCACCTTAAAGCAATTTTGGACCACTGTGGTTCAGGCTTTGTAGATGCGGTCCTTGCCACCAAGGGCAAAATTAATGCACCGCTTCTCAAGCGGTACGTCGCAGAAGAGGCAGTTCCAGTTATTACTGATGCCAAAGAGGTCGAGCAAATGGGTGCTAAGTATTATGAGGCAAATTTAGTACAAGCGGGGAATGTCGTTCGCCACGATCCGGACCGCTTGGCAAAGGAACTTATTCGTCTGTTTTTTCGTTTAAAACCCATGGGAGAGCGCATTGCTTTAGTTGATTCATATTTGCTCACCCGGAAGCTCCGCAAAGACTCATAGCGATGCGCTAAGTGCGAGACGCGAGTTGAGGTATTCGAACCTCGAACTTCGAACCTCGAACCACGAGAAAGGGGGATGGGCAATTGTCCTTTAGTTCTGATACCAAAGAAGAACTTGCGCGCTTAAAAGGTCAGAGATCATGTTGTGAGCTAGCGGAACTGGCGGCGTTGGTCCGTATGGATGGAACCCTCCAAATCAGCGCTAATCAGCATTACACCCTGAATGTGACGACAGAGAGTGCTCCTGTGGCACGTAAGATCTTTCGCTTGGCCAAGGAGGTGCTGAAGCGCCCGGTGGATATTGTGGTTAGGCGCAAACTTAGGCTCCGTAAAAATAATTCCTATATGGTTAGAATCTACCTTCGTGGATTGGAAGACTTAAAAAATATTGGCTTAGTTGATGAAGAAGGACAAATTAGCCATGAAATTGCCCCTAAGCTAATTAAAAAGCGCTGCGATCGCAAAGCCTATTTACGAGGAGCCTTTTTGGCTGGGGGATCGATTAATAATCCAGAAGGGACCTATCACCTGGAAATCGTCAGTAATGATGAGCAACATGCTAACGCGTTATGTCAATTGATTAATCGTTTTAAATTAGGAGCTAAAGTTAGTATGCGTAAGCACTGGTATGTCGTCTATATCAAAGAGAGTGAACATATTGTAGAGTTCATAGGATTTATAGGAGCGCATCGTGCCCTTCTGGAATTCGAAAACGTGCGCGTGCTTAAAGATGTCAGGAATCAAGTGAATCGTCTGGTCAATTGTGAGACGGCCAATCTTGATAAAGTTGTCGATGCGGCTGTGCGTCAGATGGAAAACATCCAACTAATCGCCGATACAATTGGGTTACAGTCTTTGCCACCCACATTACTTGATATGGCGGAGCTTCGGCTAGAATACTCCGATGCCAGCTTAAAAGAACTTGGAGAAATGCTACGGCCAAAAGTTGGTAAATCGGGTGTCAATCATCGGATGAGAAAAATTGATGAATTGGCAGATCGAATCAGGACCCAAAAAACGGGAAATATATAGTATGGGAAATTATAGGGATCACGTGAAACTGAGAATATGGGGGGAGAAATAGTGCGGTTAGGATATGGATTAAACTTAGAGCAAACTCAAAAACTTATCATGACACCGGAATTACGCCAGGCAATAACTATTTTACAGCTGTCCGCACTTGATCTTTCCTCCTATGTCGAGGAGCAGCTTCTGGAGAATCCTTTGTTGGAGAGCCAAGAAGAAAGTCCAGAGGATAAAGAAGATGTAGAACCAACGGTGGAACCCACTGTAGAGGAGGAACGTCCAGCAGAAGAGAAATGGGAAGTGGATTGGCAGGATTATTTTCATGACCAGGATGAAAATCGCGTTCGTCAGGAACGAGTGGTTGTGGAAGAAAAACAACGCTTTGATCCTTTCATTGCGGCATCGCCCACGCTCCTAGAGCACTTACTAGAACAACTCCATGTCCAAAAAACCACGATTTCGTTATTCGTAGCAGAGTACATTGTTGGTAACTTGAATGATAATGGCGGCCTTACATTGTCGTTAGAAGATATAGCTCGTGAAACTAAGGTTACCCTCGAAAAGGCAAAAGAAGCCTTGGCTTTAGTTCAGACGCTTGATCCTTTGGGGGTGGGAGCTCGAAATTTAGAGGAATGTCTGCGCTTGCAGTTACCGCTTCTTCCGGACTACCCTCCTGAATTATCCGAGTTATTACAGTATCTTGAGGATTTGGCAGCAGGACGTCTGCAGCGAATTGCTCATGCCTTGAAAATTTCCATACCTAGGGTCCAGGAACTGGCGGATTTGGTGCGTAAACTGGATCCTAAACCAGGACTCAGTTTTTCTGGCCCAGGAGATGTGCGCTATGTTGTCCCCGATGTAGTGGTTGAAGAAATCGAAGGAGAATTCATCATCCTAGTTAATGACATCACAGTACCCCGTTTAGGGATCAATAAGGCCTACCGTGAGGCTCTAAGCCTTGAAGAGGGCGCAGATACTCGCAAATTTGTTGAACAAAAACTCAACGCCGCCGCCTGGCTCATTCGAAGTATTGAACAGCGGCGACTAACGCTCTATAAAGTATCCAATTCCATTGTGAAATGGCAAACAGAATTTCTCCGCTATGGGATACGACATCTAAAACCGCTGACGTTAAGGGATATTGCGGAGGAAGTTGGGGTTCATGAGTCAACCGTCAGTCGCGCGACATCCCATAAATATATTCAAACGCCTCGGGGAATTTTCGAATTTAAATTTTTCTTTGCCAGTAGTATGGGCAGAGGGCATAACAGCGATTCGAGTATTACGACCGAGGGAATCAAATTGGCTTTGCGCGATATCATTGCCTCAGAAAATCTCAAAAGCCCATATTCTGATCAGAAGCTGGCCGACCTTCTCAAGGCCAAAGATATGAAGATTTCTAGGAGGACAGTGGCTAAGTACCGTGACGAATTGAGGATTGCGGCGACTACAGTCAGGAAACGATATTAACTTGGTTTATAAATTCGTGAAACACCCGGTCAGCCATACTAATTAAAGGGGCCGAGCTCACAAGGGTAACTTTTCCAAGCCTGGTTAAATAAAGAAGGCAAAATAGCGAAATTAATTGTGTAGGGTATTGAAATATTTGTAATAAAAGAATATACTGACTTTAGAGATAATATTAATCATAAACTCTTCTGCCTCGGAGATAATTGTAACTAATTATATATTTCGGCTAGAGTATTAGAGAAGCCAAAGTTTTGCTAGTAATTCGATATGACGAATCACTAGCAAAACTTTGGCTTCTATTTTATCTAAAGGAGTGTGAAAATTACAATAATTATATCTAGTTAGTCCGTTTTTGCTAGTTATATTGGGCTGGTTAATCCCGAACGTGAATAACGTGAGAAGGGAGGTGGGGCCAAATATATTGGGAGATTAAGCTTTGTAGGGAAAGGAGGCGCGGGGAGCAAATACTTAACATGAGATTTGGGACTTATAAATTGAACCTTAGTAGTAACTATATTTATAAATAAAATTTGAGAGGGAGTCTTTATATGACAGCAAAATTTATAGCGGAAATGATAGGCACTATGATTATTATCTTATTTGGCTCGGGGGTAGTCGCGAACGTCCTATTAAGCAAGACTAAGGGAAATAACGGCGGCTTCTTTATGATTACTTTAGGGTGGGGAGTCGGAGTTATGTTGGTTGCGCCTTGCTAAGCTCAAGGAGCACATGTGGTTTAAAATAACCGCCTTGACAAAGCCTAACCAGCAGTCAAGTACCGAGTCTTGCGTGGTGCATGGTAACGTGTACTGCGAAGCGTAGACAGGAAGATAGTAGGCCGGAATAAAGTGAAGTGGATAATTAAC
>Ga0209386_1000342_pt1 | contig 24003 bp, 21 predicted proteins | sample NGEPertwo_FD_184510 | JGI IMG/M metagenome (GOLD analysis project Ga0209386, IMG submission 184510) | Arctic peat soil microbial communities from the Barrow Environmental Observatory site, Barrow, Alaska, USA - NGEE Permafrost154B-two... | ecosystem: Environmental > Terrestrial > Soil > Wetlands...
AACAATTCGCCCTAAACTGAGTACCCCTAAAAAACGGTTGAACGCTTTGCTGAACACTGAGTATAGGGATACATTGATTGATTTGAATTTCAAGGGACGATGAATAACGTGGTAGTCTTTGTGGCGCGAAAAATTCATTGGCGTGGAGAACTTGCGCTGACACTAATTAGAACTTTCATTAACAAACGAGGCTAGAGTATCTCTTATTTAGAGCATACTCAATTTTGCCATGTCCGAAGACTATAGTGTTAAAAAAGGCTACCTAACGCACATAACCAAACACCACGATCACTTCAAGTGATATTATTAAATCCATGTCTCTTTGAATCTTTTGGAAAATATTTCATGGGATAATCTGGGTTCGTGAATTCGCCGTGCTACGGCATAGAATCGGGATTTTGCGCATAGCAGTTTTATAATTTCATACTGGACTTTGTTCAGGTCGTTTGCTTCGTCTACTATGACGAACTTAAATCGTGTCTGCAGAAGGCTTAGCAGCCTGGGATTTTGCTCCAGCACATTAAGAGTCTCAACCAACAAATCGTCGAAGTCTAGGAGCTTATTTTGCAGTTTGGTTTTGCGGTATTGTTCAAGAACTTTGCGGACTTGAGGATTAGTCGCCTCAGTCATAGTGTTTAGATAAAACGAGTTCAGCGTGAGTAAATCGTTTGGTTGCAGGGGGCTTGTGCAACTATTAAAGTGACTACTTTTCAACAATCCAACACGAGTGCGGTCATCGGTAAGCAAGCGGTGTTTATTAAATCCATTAGACCGTAAAATGCGGAGGCATAATGAATGTACGGTGTATACGGGTACACTGTTACTTGGATCCAAGCGAAGGATCTTTTCTTGCAACTCCAAGGCCGCTTTCTTGGAATAGGCAAGAGCTAGAATATTATGATGGGATACTGATTTCACCTGTGTTAGGTAAGCGATCAGCGCTGTAATACAAGTGCTTTTTCCCGCGCCCGGAATAGCATTCACTACAATACTTTTCCCCTGACAATTGAGAATTTCAAGTTGTTGTCGGTTAAGATATAAACCACTTTTCTCTAAGGCACGAAAGAAACTACTGTTTGCATCGTCGTTGCTGATCAGAGCTTTAGTTGTTTCAGGGACAACAAGGGGAGCGACAATTGGATTTCGGACTGGTCTGTAATCTGAAATGTTTTTTACAACTGTTTCCATAGGGAGTCCTCCTTTAAATTTGTTGGGTAATAAAAAAGACCAGACCATCATGACGACAACTTCGTCTGACGTGTCCGATCAATTTCCTCGGATATACTAATGATCTTCTGAGTAACCTGCTCGACTTCGGATAACAGTCCCATGATTGATTTAACAACAGCTTGTGGATCTTTATCTCTGCAGTAATGTTTTACGTAGTCATAGCAACCTGATTCATATCCTTCAATACCTTGAAGCTTACATAAGACTGCAGCTGTGAGCTCAGCAACAATTTCGTTTTTAGCCACATTAGCCTTGGTCAATGGAGTGAGTGTGTTGTGCACAGCGTGAGCCAACTCATGGAAGTATACAAAAGAATCCTTGGCACAGAGCGTGATCTTGTTATTTCCTCGATTAAACTTGCCTAGATAAGCGGCCGAGATTGGTTGATATTCAATAGTGATACCTAGATAATCCGCAACTTCCCAAAATGGAGGGAGTTGTGGTGGTTGGTAGTTTGGTTTGTTTAATGGGCGCCCTTCAGTATCCTCCACACGGAACACCGGGATGGGACGGAATCCTATAATTGGCTGCACCTTTTCTGCTGGTTTCTTAGTGTCTTCTACAGGTCTTGTCATCGGAGCAAGGATGTAGATAGCTCTGGTGCCCTTAGAAACATTTCTGTCTACATTTCCCCATTGCCTGAATCCCCTCGCATCTGTTGTGTCATTCGATAGCATGAGAATCTGATTGCCAATCGACCAATGGTACGAGGGTTGGTCCCAGGATGGATCCTTGTTAATTATCGTGAAGACAATGGCCTCAGGCATTTTACTAGACTGAAACATTGAGAGCAGTGTTCCAGCGGCATCTTTGATAACGTTGATTTGTTTTGACAATGTGATTACCTCCTTTAATTATGGTTTGGTATAAAGTTACTGGATAGACGATTGCAAGTTACATGCTCGTATTTAGTAGCAGAAACGAGATACAAGCAGGGACATGGAACTCACCTCCTCGTTGTTGCGGTTCTATCTCATCAGCGTTAGCTGTTGTTTTCAAGTAATAAAAAAAGCACCACTAAACGGTGCAGCGATATAAATAATTCAATCTCAAGCAAAGATGTAGTGAAATTGTTATCAAAAGGTCTGAATAAGGCTAATATATGCCTCACAATAATTACCCTAGTAAAATATTAGGGCACAAAAAAGAACCCTGAATAGACAGAGTTCGGAATCGTAAATTATAGTTCTATTTAGCGTGCAGAAAGAGGTCTATAGCTAAGCGAATCGCCCCTGAACGTTTAATGCTTTCTGTGCGGCAATAATCATCCAAGCGGTCGATTGTTTGTTCATCTAAACGTAAATCCACCTTAACGCACTTAGGATTTGTTACGTTAGGACGCCCTGGAGATGGGATGACAACTGAAAAACTCTTGTTCTCGGGATTGTACAACACTGGAAGAGTTTTGTGTTTGCGGTAGTATTCTTTGTATGTAGTAATGAGATCATCCCATATGTAAGTGTAAAGGTCTAGACAAATTCCATAAGGCTGTATTGGTGGCGGAATGAAGTGGTTGGATTCTTCTCTTAAAGAGTTCATAAAAGTATCATATATTTCTTTCGTTAGTGGAGGCGCTGGTTGGTGTGGCACTATAATTGGCTTTTCTATGTTGTATTCAAGTAGTATCAAGTCACGTGCCTCTGTACAATGTCTTGGTAGCATAAAGCAATCCCACCCCTATCAATAATTATTGTGCGACATTAATTATAATTCTAACTGAATATATGGCACTGTCAAGTCGATATGCACATCTCACGTTCTAATGCATATCGACTTTCTTAAGTATGCTTATGTAACCACTTAAAATGGTATGGCCGGGGCAGTAATTCACAAGTGAAAAAAACTATATTATACCTATTTGGTCCAGGTGTTTTATAGAAAATTGAAATCTCCCTAGGTGTTTATATTTTCGTGACACTAAAAGCACGTAATTGAGCGGTAATAAATGAGTATGGAACAGAAACGAATGGTAGCAGATAAGGAGTGATGATACATGTCTTTATGTGAACGTTTACGACAAATACGATTAGATCATAATCTTAGCCAGGGCTACGTATCACTCTACCTCGGTTTTAAAAGCAGAAACGGGTATTGGTCAATCGAGAGCGGTATCGTTCAGGCAAAATTTCATCATATAGAAGAACTCTGTAAGCTATATTCAATTACACCAGATTATTTCTTAAAATAATATTCAAAAAATATTTCATCACTATGTCACTATTACCGTGCAGATAAGGCTAATAAATGGTATTAATAAGTTAAAGGAAGTCGGTTATCGTTGCGACATGTGATGTGTACCCAACCCTAAAATCACGTGAAATCCTTTCGTAGAAAGGGTTTCAGACCTTACCACAATTAACGATAACATGATTTCTGTGCGCGATAATCGTATTTAGGAGGAGAACAAAAATGATTCACACCTTTGAGATTGGCCACTATATCACCAATAAAGCAGCTCAAGCTATCCTGAGTTACCGTGACGTTAAGCAAACAAAGAGAGGATTTCACTTTGCGGGCGCTGTCAATGGGATAACAAAGGTAAGTTTATACCGTATTGGTAGAGATGAAGAGAACCTTCGAGGTACTTGGTACATTAAGATCATCGTTAATCCTGACAGGCTGATGAAAGGCTATGAAGGATTTAGGACCGTGCTGGCAGATGCAGAAACCCTAGAGAGACTTACCCATCACTTCAATACGGCTTTGATAGAGGCCATAGGAGGTCGTTCTTCCTATGGATTGCCGGAACTTCCTGAATGGAAAGTTAGACGCATAGATTATGCTCTCGACATTCACACGCCATTTGTAGAGCAATACGTCCTGCTTTTCGCTAAGGGAGATAAGGCGAAATACTATCGGGATAACCCCAAAGGATGGACCGGTAGCTGCTACTGGGAATGCAATTCAGTTATAGTTAATTTATATTGGAAGGTCGACGAACTGGTTAAGAAGAATGCTCATCCGACTATAATTGCCCGCGCCAAAGACATCCTGCGTTTCGAAATTCAATGTAAAGGCCCTAAACTTAGTGCTCTTCGCAAGAAGGGAAACCTTAGATCCAGTATCCTGCGCAATTTTTTCAACTCTGAAATTGCTGAAGAGATCCTTCTAAGCTACTGCAAGAGGAGCTTCAAAGAGGGTGATTACTACACCTTTGGTAAGGCTGAGAAGCAAATGGAACAACGAGGATCAAGCAAAAGGAAAATTAAAGCTTTGAGTAACATCTTAAAAGCGATAGCACAGACCCGGTCCATTTCAGCTGCCCGAAAACAGCTTTCCACTGGAGGAATTGTCCTGAAGAATACGAGCATAAAAATTCCATACTCTACGACACAGTTTGGACGCAACTTAAAGGCTCTTGTTGATTTAGAGATTAACCCTGTTACTATTCCTCGCGATTGGAAAATAGAGTGTCTGCCGAGCGTATATTCCATGATTGAGCAAGCATTCCATGGGCAACGGGATAACGATGCATGTGTATTGTCGAAAAAGTCTCGGTAAATTACTCAGAGGCGCTTAGCGGGTTCAAAACTAGAGAAATGTAGATTATATGCTGGAACCCTTGATATAAGCGTAGAACGGCCCTTAGGCGCATCAGAACACATGGTGTGCTTCATTTTCTTTAAAACAGAGCAATAATAATAGGTAGAGCCATAAAAGCCATATATTTTAAGTATACTTTATTAAAAACGCTCAAAATCATATTTTATGTTAGATGAGGTCTGGATCTGTGGGTAAAGCAATTCCATATCCTTTATTCTGCAATAGCACCTTTGTATCATACACTAAATGTGGTTATATTTTCCTAGCATTTTTGTTCATCGTGTTCACTCTATGCTAGCAACTGCAGAGACTTCTTTAGAACTCTGGAAGCCTTCCTAAGAAAGTTGTAGGGCTGTGCAAAACCTACGTAGTGGACGGTAAAGATGCCTGTGGCGCCAAGGCAGTCGATGAGAATGTTCTAATAATGCCTTTGTACAGATTTTCAACAGAATTTAATGAGCTGGTGTTTGAGGAATAATATATCCTTTTTAACGTAAAAAGGCACGTTGATGTAACTTCATTGTAACTATTAGAGGAGCAAATATCTCAGTGACAGGGTACGCTTATACTGCAGTTTGTCTCAATTGAAGGGACGACATTGAAACCAACAGACAATGTGGTTTTAATTATTATTTATGTCAAGAACGATATCAGACCAAATTATAAGGATTATCATTTGGATTGATGAAAAAATGTTGTTTAATTAGATATATCGCCTAATACATTAAAATAACTGCGATTATCATATAAATTTAGGACTTGACAAAATTTTATCTGACAGTAAAACGACTTTAATAAAATGAAAATAGAAGAGAAAGAGCGGTAGGATGAGGAAATGGAAGTTTAAAGATCTTTAATTCATACAAGAAAACGGCCGAGAATGACCAATTTCAAACAATGTGTTTTCTTACTGATTAGAATATAATTTAGATGCGGCAAAGAATCTGATCATTCAAATGCAAGATATTATTAAAGAATTAAGAGGAGTGAGTGTTTAATGATTGACGTTTATCTAAAGGCTTCAAATGAGTTGAATGGTTTTTTATTTGAATCACCAAAATTTAGAAAGGATCTTGTGAAATTGATAATAGCTTATACCGATAAGGAATTTTTACAAACTAGTTTTAGTCCGATGATTAGCAGTTTGGTTAGGACAATGTCAAATCCCCTGAGTATGAGGATTTCAATTTGTGAACCAAATCATCAGGAAATAAAAAAGGCAGTAAAGGAACTCGCGAAAAAGCACCCAGCCTCCTACGATATATTTGTTCGAATAATACGTTGTTATGCCTGGAATAATCATGATAATAGAATTGGTTATTGTAGACTTGCACGCATAATAATGGGAGAACCGTATAATTCCGTCATGGTTGACCCACAGGGGTATATTAAATTTATGGTTATAAAGTTTATTAAGATCTTTAATATCTTTAAGCAAAAGGGTTTATTGCTTGAGTAGGGTCAAACTATTTGCTTGTGAAAACATTAAGGCAATACCTGAAATTATTTCTAGTTAAATGAATACTTTAACCGCGGGAGATATCGAAGCTAACAAAGAGATTGTCCGTTCAGGTTTAGTTCTATTTGGTAGGGTGGTAGAAAAGGTTAAGATGCAATCAATTGTCGAAGCTGTGTTTGTCTTTAAGACCGGGGTTGAGGTGAGGTAGGTATTACGTGATGTCAAATAATAATACAAAGCAAAAGGACCATAGGAAATTATATGGCGGCTTTTGCTGTCGAAATTTCTTGTTAGGACGCGGTATTAGCCCGCTAAGGGGTCAGTACCTACCAATCATATTTTTACAAGCTGGCCCCGTAGTCTTGATTAACATACGTTGACGAGTATTTCTTCAATTTCCAATCTGGGATTTTGCAGGTACTACAGGCCTTGAAGAATAATTTATTTCTAAGACAACGTGCCGCACGACTATGTTTGGAATTGTATATTTGGAACTTTTCATTACAATGCGTAATGATCTCCGCTGTATTTCCTCTGATCGTCATGCTTTTAATGCCGTGTAGAGACCCACTTCTAGAGGGCCATAACTTAATTTTTTCTACAAATTTGAAGAAATCTACATTCTTACGGTAATAACGCTTCTTTTTTACAGAATCAACTGTCATCTCTCTCAGCTCCAATCTATCCTCTGATCCCTGGGATTAGAATAAAATACTTAAAAGGATTAGTAAAATACTCATCAATTTACAAAACATCAAAAATCATGGTGGCCACTCCTATTTGTAGCGGGTCATGAAGTAATCGGTTTGAAAGTTGCGCTAGGCCTGCCTCTTGCACCCCTAGAGGTATGCCAGGAGCTGCAATCATTGTATTCTCTGATAAATGCCGCAGCATAATAAACTCACCAGCTGGGCAGGCATCCACCAAAATACAATGTCTCTGTAATGCCCTGTCTAAGTTTGCTTCTATCTTTGCAACATAACCATGCTTTATTAACTCCTCACATAATCTTTGGCTAGCCGACAATTCTATGTCATATATTGAAACTTCTGCCCCAAAACGGATCAGAGCTATAGCTGCGCTGGTGCCTACAGGGCCTGCACCAATCACCAACACTTTTTTCCCCTCTAAACCATCGCACATATGCGTCAGGCCTTCCATGTACCCTTTGCCAGTTGCATCTCCATTGTCAGATACCTTACCTGTTCTCACGTTAACAGCCACAAATCGATCGTCATCTGCCATAAACAAAATCTCTGAACCATTTTTTACGGCTTCAGCCACACCACCTGCATCCCGACTTTTTGTAATAAAGGCATTAAAGCCGAGATAGCTTATGATGCTAGCCACAGATTCCACAAAGCCTTCTATAATGCCTTGGCCACAGGTCATAGGAATCACGGCAACTTTCAGCTTCTTAGCTAAGTCCTCGCTGACGCCCTTACCTGCTGCATGGGCAGCGATCTCCCGTAACGAACAACCCGTCATTTTCACTAATTCAGCATTGTATTCCTCTAAAGTAGTGGCAATTTTAACAACATCATCTTGTTTAAGCCGAGTCAAGTTGATCAACTCCCTGAAGCTATTTTAATAAATTCTTCACTGTCTTCAATCACCGGATACCGATCATTGTAATGTCTAATCCCGAATTCCTTTTGGATCTCTTTGAGAACAAGATTACGTTTATCCCACGCTGCTTGGCAGTCTTTTCCTGTAATAATAAGAGTTGCTACCCACTCGGTTTTACCTGGAGAATAGCTGGAAAGGGCTTCATCTGCTCCAAAGAAATCCGGATAATGATGGAGCGGACCTACGCCAGCCATAATATGTTCGCCGCAAATTTCTAAGTTTTCGTCCATAACGTGGATGTGTTCATAAATCACGCCTCGCTTTTCCAACACATCAAATGCTTGCCAAGGCTTACCTTGCACAAAGGCTTCTCCGAGAATTTCTAACATATTAATCCCAGTAGAATGATATACTGCGATCGGTGTCTGGCTCGGGAGTCTGGCATCAATTTCTAAGACTTTTAGCTGTCCGTGATGGAGTATAGTCTCAATGTCCATAATTCCGTTCAGCTTCAGACTACGAGCTAAACCCAGACCAATCTGTTCGAATTTTTCTTTAAGTTTATTTGTCAAACTAGCTGTACCCACAACGCGTTTACAATCATAGCTTTCATCCATATGAAGTTCTGTGATTTTAAGTACTTTATAAACTCCCGAGAAACCAATGACCTCTAACGAATAGGAGGGTCCTTCTAAATACTCCTCGATTATACAGTCAGTTAAATCCTTTTCAGCCAATAAACGATGGAATTCCAAAGCGTCTTTTAGTTTAATTACCCCTGCGCTTCCACTTCCATCGGAAGGTTTTACAATAATAGGAAAACTGCATTCTGGCCACGGAATTGGCGCTGGGATTCCAGTTTCAGCAAAAAGCGCATTGGAACTAATTTTTGAGGATGAACGTTCATAAGCAAACTTATCAAAAACTAAGGGAACACCGGTATAATTTGCAGATCGAACAAGGCTATCCAAAGCTTCCTGGTTTTCTAGAGCAGGAATGATAAGATCAATTCCTCTTAAAAAGGTAATAAACTCTACAACTTTCGTCACATCGAGTAAATAAAACTGATCGCAAAGTTCAGTTGCTGGTACTTCAGATATCTTATCAACCAAGACAACTTCCCAGCCAGCTTTCTTTGCAAGATAGACTGCTTCCACTCCTTGAAGTTTCCCCCCTACAATTGCTACCCGCATACCAGCGCCCCTTTCTCAGTTTTATTGATTGTTATTGACGTTGCTGCAAGATCCACTCCGCGTATTCCTCACGAGTGGCTGTAACCAGTCCACAATGTTTTAAGACAGGAAGAATTTTGCTGACCGTCCTGTTTCCGTCATCAATATCTAACGAATGATTACATACTCCCGCAAAACCAGACTGAGGCGGGATAATTGAGGTTACTACGTTCGCTCCAGAGTTTAGGCGGTCTGCTAAACCATATAAACCAGCTACATCCAAAGAGGCTGGAATCAAGCGATCTGGGAAAACCAAACGCATTACTGCGATAATGAGCAGCTCTCTTGAGTAGGGTACAGGCGGAAAGTTCTGCATGGGAGTATCCTTCTGAGGAACAAAGCTCATCACCCGAAGTTGGCTTGCCCCTAGCTTCTTCATTTCCTCAAGAGAATTAATTAAGTCTTCGTTTGTATCCCCCACTCCAGTAAGCAATCCTTCTTCAATGAGAAATCCCATCGTTAGGGCTAACTTTTTTCGTTGCATTCGTTTATCATAGCTCTGATCTAGTCTAAGCTTATGGTATAAATCCTGGTTATGAGTTTCCTGATAAGTGGCATACCAGTCTACGCCCGACTCTTTGAATTCCTTAAGAATTTTCTCTGAAACAACACCCGCGGAAATCATAATAGGTATATCAGTTACTTCTTTAATATTTTTCACAATTCTTATCAAATGAGCAAAGCCGGATTCTCCGTTATCAAAATAGAATGGATCCTCACCCATCGTCAGATCAAGCAAGTGTACTCCCGATTTAACAAGACTTAAAGTGGTCTCCATAATTTCCAAATCAGTTTTACGGTAACGGTCCAAAGAAGTATTTGACTTACGATATAAACAGAATGCACAATCGTTGCGGCAATAGGTTGAGAAATAGACAAAACCATAAATGAATACTTTATCTTGAAAGTAGCGAGTTCGGAGAAGTCTAGCTGTTTCAAACACCCTTGAAAGGTGTGCTTCGTCCGTTAATCCCAACAAAAATAAGAGTTCATCTCTTTCTAAGTGGACCTCATTAACTGTCTTTTCCAATATGTTCTCTAATTTTGATGTTTCCATATTAATTGCCATTAAGTCACCTTCTTTATTGTGTGTTTTAGTTCTGTCCTGTGATATTTAAGCGTACCCCGTCAAGATAGGTTAGACTTCTTCCCATACTTTGAACGTTTTGCGCTTCTTCCTTAATCATCAGCAAACGTTCTAGACCAAATCCAATTCCCACCCAGGGATCTGTAATCCCCCACAGTTCATCTAACACGTGAGGCCCCATGGCACTCGAGCCTAATTCTATGCCTTTCACAACATCCAATGTATCCCCATAAACGACGGATGTTGTCAATTCTAACTGATAATCGCTAATACCGACCGTATCCATGACCAAGGCCGCTAGTTCTTCCAATCGTTGTTGCCTCTGATCTTCTGATAAGCCTAGTTCTGTCAAATTAAGCATTGTAAATTCGTTAAGATGTAAAGCACCCTTGGATTCTTTTCTATAGCACGTGCCTATCTCAAAAATACGGATCGGTTTTTCCCATAAACGTAATAGATCTTTCCATAGGGTATATAAATTAGGCGCCAACATCGGACGTAAACAACGCTTGGTATCTAGCCAGAACACTTGCGTAAAAAGTGGGTGATCCTCTGAGACCGACATTTTTGCCAATGATGATTTTGATATAATCGTTGGCGTCACCACTTGTACGAATCCATTCTGGGTCAAGGCTTCAACGAGTTTCTGTTCGAGCACACACAAAGAGGGTCGTTTCTTAATCTCACGCAGTTCCTGTAACTTGAGTTTTCCTTTAACCACCAAAAGGTGTTCCTGTTTCTGAAAGGCACGGTCACGATCTTGATGACACACGAAACACATCTCTTGTTGTTCTTCACTAGCGTTTAGTTCTTGAAACCTCTGCTTCTGGATCAGTGTCCATGTAATATTCAACTCTGTTTACCCCCTGAATTTTTTTGGCGAGGAGTACGGGAGTTTCACCCGCCTACATGAATTTAGAGTCCACGCGATCAATCCGATCTACCCCCCGTGTGTATAGTTTATGATTGAGTATACACTAATTATTATGCAAGTTCTATGCCAATTTCATGTTACCTCACTGCATCACTATTGATTGAATGTGCTAAATTTAAGGCCTTTGTAGGTGTTGAAAATTGAAAGCTTAATAAGAAAGCGAGAATTTAATAAACGATTGTGAACTTTCTAAAGATTATTAAAGGTATTTTCTAACTTATAGAGAAAATAACTACTACGTTACAAAATATGTGAGGGATTTGAATGTGAGGGATTTGAAAATAAGCGTTAACGAATTAATTAGACATGATTTTCTCGCCTTTCCTGTTTCCCAAAACATCCTGAAGTTAATTAAAGGCACTGCCGGTCAACAGTTCAGTTATGTCTTTATTATGGATGGGCAGAAGGTTATCAGTGTAATTAGCACTCTAGACTTGTACAGATCAATGTCGGTGCCAGATGCTAATCTGGCTACAATGCGGAGCACAACAGAGTTTGCCATCATTTCGGTAAATGATGATATCTCTGCCTTGACTAATCTGAATAAAAATTTTGTAGTTGTCTTTGGGGATAATCATCAACCAGTGGGATTTATAGACAATCTGCAGATGATTGTTAGTTTACTTAACTTAAAGCATTTGAGTTGCAGTCAAAAACAATCGGATTTTAATGAATTTGAAAATATAGTTTATAACTTGGAAGAAGAAATATTTGTTACCGATGGAAAAGGGAACGTATTATTTCTCAACCCAGCAGCTGAAAAAGTTTGTGGTTTTACAAAAGAAGAGGTTATTGGTAAACATGTTACTTATTTAGAGAAAGAGCATATGATCTCTTCTAGTATTTCAATGATTGTTCTGAAGACTAGGGAAAAAGTGGTTATTCTTCAGCAGGTAAAAACAGGAAAGACTGTCTTAGGCACTGCTGTACCGATTTTTGATAAGCAGGGAGAGCTAATTAGGGTATTATGCACGTCTAAAGATGTGGCACAAATCAATAACCTTTTTAACAAAATTGACCGACAGCATCATGAGTTAAAAGCTAAAGATCGACAACTGAATGTCATGAGTGAGGGCCTTTTCGGACATAATAATTATGCCTGTTTCAGTAAGGGACTGGAAGCGATTAAAGAGATCTTGATTAAGATTGCGCCAACCGACTTGACGGTACTAATTCAGGGAGAATCAGGGGTTGGCAAGGAGGTTGCTGCCAAACTTATTCATAGCCTCAGTCCACGAAACAAGTACCCATTGGTTAAAATAAATTGCGGTTTGATCCCGGAAGCTCTGATTGAGTCTGAATTGTTCGGGTATGACAAAGGTGCTTTTACCGGAGCTAATACAAATGGCAAGATAGGAAAAATTGAGCTGGCTGATCAAGGAACTCTGTTTTTGGATGAGATTGGAGAAATGCCGTTACTACAGCAGGTGAAATTATTGGAATTCATACAAGATCGGGAAATCACCCGGATTGGTGGTTCTAAGCGGATTGGAATCAATACCCGGATTATTACAGCGACCAACCGTGACTTGAAAGACATGGTTAAACAAGGTGAATTCAGAGAGGATCTCTATTACCGTTTGAACGTGTTTCCTTTGCGGATTGCCCCTTTGAGGGAACGGATAGAAGATATTTCAACATTTACTGAATATTTCTTGCAGAAATTCAATGATAAATATAAACTTTATAAAGAATTGGACCCGGATGTCCTAGACATATTAGCTAAATACGATTGGCCAGGAAATGTTAGGGAATTAGAACATGTTATTGAAAGAATCATAGTCTGCAGCAGTGCAGATCTGGTTACAACTGCAGATCTGAATAATTTCTTGGATTTAAAACAACAAAGTCGTGGAAGAGTCAACTGTACAGGGCTTTTACCTTGGAAGGCCGCCAAAAAAGAATTGGAGGAACAATTGATTAAAAGGGCCTATGATTTTTATAAATCCACTTATAAGGCTGCGAATGCGCTTGAGGTTTCTCAATCCACGGTGGCCAAAGTAATGAAGAACATGGATAAGTATAATTCTACTTAACCAAGTAAAAAAATACTTGGTTAAGAAAGGGCCTATTTACGTGATTCTAAGCAAAATATCCAATGTAATGAACGAAAAAATCATTACGTTGGATATTTTTTTTTTGCAACCCCAGAGGCTATAGGGGTTTATCAATGAATAAAGGTTGGCGAGCTTTTTGCAATTGAAATGGGTATAGTCATATTTCAACGTAGAAAGTCGGAAAAAAAATATTAAGGAGGTTGTAAACATGTCCAGAGAACAAATCATGAAGGATGCCATCAATGCTATTCTACAGTGCGACAACAAGACTGCTGTTGAAGTAGCGGAGCGTTCCCTGATCGAAGGATTGGAGGCCGCCGACGTTTTAACTTTTGGCTTTAGTGTTGGGATCAGAAAAGTGGGAGATCTCTTCAGCCGTGGAGAGCTGTTTTTGCCTGAACTGATCTTATCGGCGGAAGTAATGAAAGATGTTGTCAAATTCTATGACAAAAACGGTGTGACGTCGATCGTTGAAAAACAAGGCAAAATGGTTTTTGCTACAGTTGAGGGTGATGTTCATGATATTGGAAAAGGGATTGTCATTTCGCTGATTAAAACACAAGGTATTGAAGTCATTGACCTAGGCCGTGACGTGCCAATTAGTAGAATCATTGAAGTCGCCGTGCAGGAAGGGGTGGATCTAATAGGAACCAGTGCTCTTTTAACCACCACAATCATGCAACAGAAAAAGCTAGAGGAAGAACTGAAGAAACACGGCCTACGCGAACGATTCAAAACCATGGTGGGAGGCGCCCCAGCAACTCAGAGGTGGGCTGACAGAATTGGTGCCGATGCATATGGTGAGGATGCAGGTGATGCGGTAACCAAAGCTCTTGCCCTCCTTAACAGGTAAAAATACGTCTAAAAGAGTGGAAATAGGTTGGCAGATGAGGAGGTGAGGCAATCAAATCCATAGAAGACTCGGTAAGACCAGGGAGCAACAAGGAAGGGGCTTTGATATGTTGATTGTTGGAGAATTGATTAACTCCAGTAGGAAACGAATTAATGAAGCTGTTGAGAACAAAGACGCTGAGTATATCAAACAGATTGCCAAAGAACAGGTGGCAGCCGGTGCGCATTACATTGATGTGAACTGCGGCGCTCAGATTGAAAACGAAATAGAAACTATGGAATGGCTTGTAAACACGGTTCAAGAGGTTGTGCAGGTACCTTTGTGTTTGGACAGTCCGGATCCCAAAGTGATTGAGGTCGGCTTAGCCCTGACCAAGTACGGACAGCCGATGATTAATTCTATTACTGCGGAAAAGGAACGATACGATCAGATCTTACCCTTGGTTCTCAAGTACAAAACCAAAATTGTTGTCCTCTGTATGGATGACACTGGGATGCCGGAAACCGCTTTGAAACGTATGTTTGTCGTAGGGGATTTATTTAGGCGTCTGAAGGAAGCGGGTGTACCAGAAGATAACATGTATTTTGATCCCCTGGTGAAACCTGTCAGCGTCAGCGCAACAGCAGGATGTGAAGTTTTAGAAACAGTCCGACTTATTAGCCAAGAATATCCCAAAGTTCATAAAATATGTGGTTTGAGCAATATTTCGTACGGCTTGCCCAATCGGCAATTTTTAAACCGGCTCTTTATGTCTCAAACGTTTGCAATGGGCATGGATAGCTACATCTTGAATCCACTGGATAAGATCATGATGGGCTCCGTAATTGGGGCTAACGTATTGGTAGGCAAGGACCCCTACTGTATGGGATATTTGACAGCTCACCGCCAGGGGTTGTACGAAAATTAAAAGAACACTCAGATAGGACAGTGAATTTTCTTTGTGTAATTAGATTGGGGGAGAATTATGGGAAAGATATTTTCTAGATACGGTGACGGTTATGCCGCATGGCTAACAGAAGATGAAATTCGTCGAGATATTGAGGAAGGGACAAGAGATGCAGCTGACCGGGGCAAAATTCCGGAACTGACAGCTGAGGACAAAGAGCGACTACTGGAGATTTGTATCATGCCAGGAAAAAATGTCTGCGTGGAGCGGGGTAAGGAGGTTATAGTCACCTTTGATGCAGGCACTTTGAAAATACCCATTCGCAACGGCGTACCAATGGACAGGACCACGGCCATACTCACTCATGAAAAGATTTTGTGTTCTGATACCATGGAATTAGCTCATGTGGATTACAGTTACAAACAGATTAAATCAATTATCTCTGAAGAGAAAATCGCCATGGAACATGCCCAGCTGAATACAATTATTCCTCTGTTCTATGGAGCAATGCCAAATCTAGGCCTATATACCAAACCTGATGGCCCAGTGGGTAATTGGTCAGAATTGCTGCCAGCAGGGAAAATTGCCGAAGCAAGGGAAGCCCAGGAGGAAGCCATCGAACATGCGATAAAGGACATGGTTTTTGTAGCCTCAAACATGTACGAGGCAGGTGCAGATGGGATCAATTTCGATACCGTGGGTGCCTCTGGAGATGCAGATGTTCTAGCGACATTAAAAGCTGTGGCCATCCTTAAAGAAAAATACCCAGAAATGGCCATTGAGACTGGATTTGCCGGAGAATTTGTTCTCGGAATGCACGGACAGCTGGCTTATGATGGAACTCGCTTGGCCGGACTGTACCCACATCAACAGGTTAAGGTAGCAGAAAAGGCTGGTGCCACCATTTTTGGAGCGGCAGTGAATACCAACAGCAGCATGTCCTTTCCTTGGAACATTGCTCGCGTCTGTACCTTTATTAAGGCCTGCACTGAAGCTGCCTCCATTCCAGTTCATGTTGATGTAGGGATGGGCGTTGGTGCGATTCCCTTAAACAATGTACCGCCGACAGATGCAGTGACCAGAGCAGACAAGGCAATCATTGAAATAGGAAAAGCAGATGGATTGTAGATAGGCGTAGGCGATTGTTTCGGAATGGCAATTACTCATGAAACGTCTGCAGGCATGGGCGGAATTAGGACAGCTGGAGATCTAGCTGCCCGGATGCAAATGTCTAAAGGCATGAAAATTAATGAAGCAAAAGAATATATTGCAGGAAAACTTGGCATTTCGGTATTCGACTTAAGCGATTCAACTATAATGAACGAGATTAGGGAAGAACGAGGCATCGGCGAACTAATGGCCAGACCAGGTGCCCCCATTGGTATTGAGGCTAAAATTAGAATTGAAGAACTCCTAGGTATTAAGATTAATTCTGTTGGTCGGTTTAAACGAATGATTGGGATGTAATCATCGGGAATTGTGCTGTGGTTATCAATCTTGAAGTTGAATACAATGCTAAAAAAATCAATCAAAACATTGACCTTAGGAAAGAAGGGATTGGCAGTGGATGCTATCCAGTAGGTAGGCGCCTCTGGTGAAATTCATCAGTCATGAACATACTTTCTTACATTGCCAAGTGCAGCGAAAAACTGGTTGATCGCCATAAGCCTAATCCCCTGCACCCAAGAATGATATGATGTATTTAAAGTCTATACCTTGTTGCCTTTAGTTCATGGCATGGGAGGGTATGGAGGGGCGTTCATCAGACTGTAGAGTATACAGCATGTGATAGAATACCTTCCATACACTCTTTAAAGGTGTATTGGAAATATCCAAAACAACTGACCTCTGTGATAATTAGACCCTTTTGTTGTCGCCAGTTATATGCATTAATAACAGACTGATTTATTTCAAAAATCTAAATTTATTTGTACTCATTCTTGGACTCGATGATCATTGAACTACGGGAACGCCAGGAAATTCACGCCATACGGGCGTTTAGACGAACTTAAGAGGTTACCTGGTCTAAGTCCGGAAAAGTAGATTGAAGGCTTTGTTTAAGCACCCAAAGCACCCTATTAAATACATTATTCACAATGTATTCCTTAAGTACGATAGATCCAAAGAGTAATTACTAGGAATGAGTGAGATGCAGGAGATAATCTGAATTTATGGAGGAGGAACTAAAATGAGTTTAGTTAACTTCATGCAAGCCGGTATCGGTTCAATAACGTTATTGTTCACATATATTTTCATTAGAGATGGTGCAAAGGATTATAACGGCAAACTATCTAAAACTAGCTGGACTGGTTTGTCGGTGGTGGGTGCGATTACTATTTTCTTTGATACATTAGGAATAGGCTGCTATGCACCACAAACAGCCTTATTTAAGTTCTTTAAGATGGTACCAGATCGTTTAATTCCAGGTACGCTTAATACTTGTTGCATACTTCCGATGGCTGCTGAATCAATAATTTTTATAACCATCATAAAAGTTGAACCGCTTACCTTGATTACGATGATTGCAGCTTCTACCATAGGTGCTGTAATTGGTGCTGGTTTTGTAGCCAAACTTCCAGAAAAGAAGATTCAGCTAGGTATGGGAATAGCACTACTTGTTGTAGCGATTACTATAACAGCTGGTCAATTAGGATTAATGCCGATTGGTGGCGAGGCAATTGGACTGGCAGGCTTTAAACTAATATTTGCTGTTGCAGTAAGTTTAGTTCTGGGTGCTCTCATGACCATTGGTATTGGTGCTTATGCTCCTATGATGGCATTAGTTTATGCATTAGGGATGAGTCCTAGGGTTAGTTTCCCAATCATGATGGGTGCATGTGCATTTCTTATACCTGCGGCCGGTATGAAGTTTGTTAAAGAAGGTGCTTATGATCTTAAAGCTGGCATTGCGATAAATTTAGCAGGGCTAGTTGGTGTCGTGATTGCTGCGTATATCGTTAAAGAAATGCCATTGACATTGCTGAAGTGGTTGGTTGTTGGCGTAATCCTTTATACATCTTCTATGATGCTTCGCTCTGCTTTCAAGAATGAAGAAAGCAAGATCGACATAGAGAACGAGAATAATATTAATACTAATACTTAATCATTATTCTCCGATGTAATGTATATCTTTTCTAACAATGATCAAGACATAAAAGCGTGGTGCCCTTATGAAGATATAGTCTCTGCCTTCTATGGGACTCCACGCCTAATTAGATTTTAATCGGCTAAAAAGACTAAAAAATGATGAGTATATAGAATTATAATATAGTCAGAAGTAAACATAATCTGAATTGGCCAAAGTATAGCACTGCAAGTCATATGAAAACAATAGATGACTTAATGACTTTAATATGAGTTTAAAGGGGGAGCCTGAATGAGCGGAGAGCTGATGTTCATAATATTTTATGGGGCTGTAATTATTTTTATAGGCTGGTTCGCTGGGATATTTATTAATAGACAGTTTGGGCAGACCTCAGTTCACCAAGTAAAGGACAAGACAGGTAGATGAAATAATTATTTTATATTTTGTTATCATGAAAACTAATCAGGTCTCCTGAATTTTAAGGGTTTGAAACCCTTCCCAACAAACTAATCTATCTTACAAGGAGGTTGGCCAATGAAACTAGATATCTATAGCATTGGAGTTATTGGGACATTTATCTTGTATATTGTGGTTGGGAGTTGGGCTGGGAGAAGAGTAAAGACTCAGGAAGATTATTATGTGGTTGGAAGAAATGCGCCCACCATTTTAATCGTTGGAACCTTGGTTTCTTCCTTTCTCAGTACGGTGGCTTTCATGGGCGAGACTGGGTTTTCCTATGACGGCTATGTTATCCCCCTCTTAATTATTACCTCTTTAAATGCATGCGGTTATATTACAGGCGCCTTGTTTTTTGGCAGATATCTGAGAAGAAGTCGAGCATTAACCGTACCTGAATATTTTGGACTTAGATTTAATTCAAGAAAATTACAACAGGTAGCTGGGATTACAACCATTATCGGTATAGGTGGATATTTGGTGGCTGTTACCCAAGGTGCCTCAATTTTGATGGCTGAGCTCTTGGGCATTGACTACTGGGTTGCCCTTCTCGTTGTTTGGTTTGTCTATACTTCTTATACTTTCTATGCAGGATCACCTGGTGTACTGATTACCGATACTATAATGTTTTTCTTTTTTGCCATTGTAACCTTTATGGCCGTTCCGTATATCTTTGGAGCCACCGGGGGGTGGAGCAGGACAATTGGCAAACTGGTAAATTTTGCTCAAAAACCGGATATGATTTCTTGGCACGGTTTAAGTGGCGCTAATGCATATATGGGAACTTCCACTGAGGTTCTAGCTTGGGCTATCACCATGGGACTGGTTTGGGCGGCGGTTGTGGCCGTTAGCCCTTGGCAATCAAGCAGATATTTAATGGCCAAAAGCGAACATGTGACGCTCCGCTCCGCTATGGCTGCAGGAGTAGTCTATATGATCCTTTACCTAGCCTTGCACTTCTCGGCAGTTGCAATTAATCTGGTTAATCCTAATATTATCCCTTCAGAGAAAGCCTACATATGGGCGACCTACAATATTATGCCGGCCTGGTTAGGGATGCTAGTATTAGGCGGAATTATGGCTGCGGCTATTTCTTCTTGTTGCACATTTTTGTCCTTGGTGGGATTTGCAGTTTCCCGTGACGTTCTCTCCGCTAATGAAGATGAAAAAAAGGCGCTTCGGGCCAGCCGTATAACGATGTTAGTTGTTGGTTTGATGTCTCTAGTAATTACCTATTTCCAGCCACCAGCCGTGATGTGGATCGGTTATCTGGCAGCCACAGTATTTGCAGCATCCTGGGGCCCGATGGCTTTTATGAGCGTCTGGTCCAAAAGAATTACTTCCACAGGGGCAATGGCCGGAATGATCAGTGGTTTTCTGGTAGTTTGTATTGCAGAGGCGTTGAAGAAGTGGGCTGGGTTTCACTTTCCTTTCTGGTTTTCACCACCAATTATTGGTGTCCTTGCCAGCTTTTTAGCCATTTGGATAGGTTCAGTTTTTACAAAGGTTACGGAAGAAGAAAAAATATATCGCCAGAATTTGTTCGTTGTTCCGTCCGAAGAATTTGATCCAAAAGAAATTGCCATCACAAAACGTTATCCCAAATTTATTATGGGAATCGGTGTTATGACTATTATTTGTCTCTATTTATTTTATCTGGTACCTTTTACAAACGCTATTACTGGTAAATAAAATATCATATCAACCGCTAAAGTATGCTTGCACAAACTTGGAAGGAATTATGAAAAACCACATCCTCAACTGAGGATGATGGATATGTTGTCTCAAATATTTGAGGCTTCAAAAAAGGACAAGAATTGCGAAATATGTCAAGTTCAGAACAACTGCAAGATGCCAGTATTCTATGACAATGCCAAATCTCCACAGAGATGGAGTTAATCATCGCAACCGTATGCATGGACAAAGACAGATTGCCATTATGACTCAATTTAAATGGGTGTGCGGACATTCTAATATATCCTATTGTCTACCAGAACAAAAATTCATGATTACGCCTTTGCAATTATGGCTATTGGCAAAGGGCTAGATAGCCTGATTATTAATTCTTTAGACAAAATGATGATGGCAAGCTTGATCACTGCTGAGACTCTTACTGGCCGAGATGACTATTGCGTCAAATATCTTAAAGCGTTCAGGAATAAGCAATTCGAGTTTTCAGAATAAGCCTCCTAAGTTGCAGCATCCCCTTCTCTTATAAGATGAGAGGGTGCTCTTTAAAAATATTTTTTGAAGTGAGGGGATCGCCATAAAGATTAAACTGATCGGTTGTGATTCCACAAGGAACGAAGTTTGTTCACTAGTGAATCCAGAGACAATGGATTGTGAGTTCCTGGATTTTAATTACCACGGTAAACCTAAGCAGCTTCATGTGCGACTTCAGTAAATTATCAATGAAAGCCAGCACTATGAGCTGATTATTCTAACCTATAGCCGATGTTCAAACGTTGTCGTCGGTTTGCTTTCCCAACGGGTACCGCTACTTTTGCCAAGAACGCATGATTGTATTTCTCTTCTTTTGGGTTCAAACGAAAGACAACTTAAGTTGCTAAAGGAAAATCCGGGAACCTACTATTTCAGTCGAGGATGGTTGGATCATGGTCGGACACCGTATGCTGAGTACCTAGAATATGTAGCTAGCTATGGTCAGGAAAAGGCACTTGATCTTATTAAAATGTTGTATGGTAGTTATAATAAAGCGGTTCTTATCGTTACACTGGGGGCGAAAGACCTGGAGAAATACAGAGAAAAAGTTCGTGAGATTACCGATTTTTTCGGTTGGGACGTGGGCGAAGAAGAAGGAGACCTTCATCTGTTAACCACCGTGTTAAAAGGCAGCACTGGTCAAGACACAGTTTATGTCGAGCCGGGAAGGACAGTTACTGTAGATATGCTGGCAGGAGGCAAATCATGAAAATAACAATACTACCCAATCGTGTCATAATTCCAAAGGATCACGAAACCTTAATGGAAGCGCTGATTCGACATCAGCTACCCGTGCAGGCTATTTGCAATGGCAAAGGAACGTGCGGTAAATGCAAAGTGCGAATGACAGGGAATGTCTCCGAGCCCAGTGATCGTGATTTAAAGCATCTTAATTCTCTAGAATTACAGGCGGGTTTTCGACTTGCATGTAGTGTGCAGCCTAAAGACGGAATGGTCACCGAACTCAATTTCGTGGAGAGCCAAGATCGTAAAGTAAGTGCGCTTAAGGATATGAAAAAGACTACCTTAGACCCCAGGGTTGAAAAGGTGTATATACAGTCTAGTAAACCAACACTCGCGGATGAGCGGGGAGATTGGGATCGTGTAGTGGAAGCTCTCAGCACAGTGACGGGCAGGAGTTATGACCAGATAAGTCTATATATCTTAAGTAAGGTGCCAGAAATTTTGCGAGCAGATGAATTCGCACTAACGGTCACAGTCTCTGAAGATAAGATATTGGAAATTGAGGCGGGGGATACTACAAAAAGACTTTACGGAGTTGCAGTGGATGTTGGGACAACTAGTGTTGCGGTGGCTTTGTTAGATCTAAATAGCGGGGATATTCTAAAAGTTGTCTCTACGGAAAATGAACAGACCGCTTATGGTGCAGATGTAATTTCCCGTATTACGTTTTCTATGGAAAGCCAAGAGAGCGCAATAGTCTTACGTAATGCCATCAGGAGAACAATTAATCACTTGCTAGAGGAGCTCGAATCTCAAACTAATGTAGGTAAGAATGAGATCTATAAAATGACGATAGTTGGTAATACCACAATGCAGCATCTCTTTCTCGGCTTGGATGTATCGCATCTGGCCGTTTCACCGTTTGTCTCTGTTTGCAACAGACCTTTAGAATTCTTTGCGATGGAATTGGGACTGGAAATTAATCCCCAAGGAAACATTTTGCTCTTACCGAACATTGGAAGTTTTGTAGGAGGCGACACTATAGGGGCTATTGTGGGAAGCCCTGAGGTTTTAGGGCAAGGAAATCATTTGCTCATTGACTTAGGGACTAACTGTGAACTGTTTCTAAGGACGGAAAATACTATGATGGCCTGCTCTACAGCAGCAGGTCCTGCCTTTGAGGGTGCTGGAATTTATAATGGCATGAGGGCCAAACAGGGGGCCATTGAAGGTGTGACGATCACAGAAGAGGGTGTAGTCTGCAAAGTGATTGGGGAGCAGGAACCCAATGGGATCTGTGGATCAGGCCTTATCGAGGCGATTGATGAGATGAGAAAGGCTGGGATCATTAACAAACAGGGGAGGATCGTCGATCCAGAAAAGACACAAACTCTTGCGTTAGAGCTTCGAAAACGAATTCAACCTGCTGAAAAGGGGCGCGAATTCGTCTTGGCTTATGGGTCAGGTAAAGGCAAGGATATAACCTTAAGTCAAAAAGATATTGGGGAATTGCAGTTGGCCAAAGGGGCTGTCTGTGCAGGGATCAAAACGCTTGTTGAAATGGCTGAGATAATGGTATCCGAACTTGATTCCGTTACTTTATCGGGGACCTTTGCCACATATCTCAAGGCGCATAACATTTTGAATATAGGTCTCGTTCCCGATATTTCCGAAGACAGAATAAAGACAGCGGGAAATGCCGCACACGTTGGTGCAATACTAGCTCTGTTAGACCATCAAGTGGTGACTATGGCGGGGGAATTATATACAAAAATAAGCCATGTTGAACTTGGTGGTAGTACCACGTTCTCCAACTATTTTATGGGTAGTATATATCTCGAACGGATGAGCTGATTATATGAAGATTTATGTATGATTTTCTTTGACCCTGTTATTTTGCAAACTTTGATTAATATAAGTAAAAGGCCCCCTCGTTTTTTAAGCGAGGGGATCTTTCGATTATTTTCCATTATCATCGTGTTTTAATATGTAAGGGCTACCTATTATTTTATGAAAGATACGAGAGAATGGGTCGGTGTTTTCTCTTCCTCCGCAAACTATTAGCAATATTAATTTCAAGGTGAATCAATGACGCTCTAGCCAGTCGTTCAATTTGATCCGTATTAAGTTCACTCGTTTCTGCAGCAGAGGAGGCATCACTTGATAAAAGTTTACCATAAGCAATAATGTTTTTCATTCATATTAATTGAGAATTATTTAGATCCTTAGTTAAAAGATTAGCATCAATAGGAACAAGACTTCCTGGACTGAATGTGCCGCTGAGCGTATTTAAATCACTTATGAAATCACTTATGAAATTACTAATAGATTTATTTGATAATCCCTTATTACGACGATGATTCTAGATCCTGTAACTAGGAAGTAAGTAGGGCTTAAAGAGTTTTAACAACTCACTCTTTATTCCTGCCTTTAAGCCTCATTAAGATCCTCCTTTTCTTGTGCATTATAACACATAATATTGATATATCGGGATAATATGCCATTTAAATTTAAGTGCTTTTTTATGGTAAATACCGTTAGTAAGAAATATATTTTCACCCATTCTAATATTCTGTTTAGTGGGGTATCCGCTTTAGTCAAGTACCCACTACATATTGTGTTTGTATTTTTTCCCTGTTATTTCGTCCATTGTAATTGCTTTACTAATTACTGCTTGCTGAATAGTTCTGAAAAACAACTTACCT
>Ga0209386_1000343_pt1 | contig 23998 bp, 22 predicted proteins | sample NGEPertwo_FD_184510 | JGI IMG/M metagenome (GOLD analysis project Ga0209386, IMG submission 184510) | Arctic peat soil microbial communities from the Barrow Environmental Observatory site, Barrow, Alaska, USA - NGEE Permafrost154B-two... | ecosystem: Environmental > Terrestrial > Soil > Wetlands...
GTTATAGAGAATAAATAAGCTGTTGTTTCTCTCTCCTTCTTGTAAATCCCTGCTTAATACCTGGCGTATGCAGTCCACCTTTTGACCGTGATATTTTGGTATTTCAAAAGTATTATGGTTTTTATCTTTTGCCGGAGAAGCCGGATTATTTTCTTTGATTAATATCTTTGGGATTGGCAATATTTCACTAAGAGGAATTTCGTAAACGTATCGATGGGCTTTTATGATCGAGGGGGGGGAGCTACCACATAGGTTCCATTACTTCTTAATTCGAGTCTCCTGCCGAATAAGCTATTGGTGCTTTTAACATATTCGCCATTGAGAGAGAAATAGTAATGATAACCCCTTCTTGTTCTAACTCTGGTTGTTTCTTTTAGTTCTGGTAAATATTCTTTTAACTCCGGCAAAAGATTAAGATCATCAACATCGATGACCGCTAATTTACTTATATTCCCGGTTACTATTCCAATATTTACCTCGCAAAATCTATTATACCAACTAAAAACATCTTCTATGTTTGCTTTTTTATACTGGAAGGGTTTCCAATAGATGTAAGGTTTCTTTTCGCTGTCAAGAGGTATGAGGCTATACTTGTTTTCTATATACTCATTGATTATATTTTTAGATATAATTCATACCCTTTCTTTGGCATGGTATGAATTAAGGGCTTAAGCTATAAATCACCTCCAGGCCTGAATAGTTTTACTTGAGTATGATTTACTGATTCTTGCAGTGTTTTTTTTAACTTCTAGAAAAACATTTAAATCTAATAAAATAAAAAAACCGAAAGGAAAACGTTGGGCAAATCATTCGGTATAGTCAAAAAAAATGGAGTGTAATTTTGGAGATCACACTCCCTTTTTTATTTATTATTATAACATTAAAAAATAATAATTAGGAAAAAAATTCACTAGATATCCACGGGCATGCCCGTGGCACTTTAAAACAATTCAAGCTTTGCTTGACCTAAATACTGAGTTTTTTGCCATCTTACTTATTTCAATATGCTCTTTTCATCCAGGCCTATAGTAGAGACAAAGTATCCTGGTGACCAAACGATGTTCTCTTTCCAATATACCTTGGATAGCCAGGAAAATTTTTTCCTTAGTTTACTGGCAGTTTGACATTTTATTCTGCCTACTACCTCTGATACTTTGTAGCTTGGTGGTATTATCATCACCATATGTATGTGATCTACCTGGATATTGTATTCGATGATCTCGCATCCGGGTAGACTTCTTATAATTTTGGGAAAAAGTTTTCTTAAGTACCCCCCCCCCGTAGGCCAGGATTTAGGATACGGCGACGATATTTGGATACCCATACTATCGGCAAGATTGCTCAAGGGCAAGAAGGTTGTGGGTGCGGCACTTGTGGACCAGATACCAAATAATTTGCTAAGTCTATTGGCTATTCAGAAAGAGAACTGAAAGCTATCCCAGATGAAGCTAACTTGGCGCTCAGTTGCGGAAACCCAACAGCCTTAGCCAGCCCTCAAGGAAGGCGAGGTGGTACTTGACCTTGGTTCAGGTGCTGGATTTGATTGTTTTCTGGCAGCAGGAAATCCTGATTATTAATCTTTTACAGTGCTTTAAACCTCTGAAAAGTAAAGTACCCGCCTATATCAAAACCAAATAGGATAGTTTAATTTAGTGGGAATTCCCCATCTGCTAAGGTAGGAAGGAGAGCAGATTCCCAACAAATCAGAATAGTCGATAGTCTGTTAAGATAATTCCCACTCCTTTACATACGTGGGAATCTGTTTTCTTTACCTTGCTCGCCATATCCAGGTTATTAGCGAAAACCTAATACGGTCAATGTTATAAAACTTGTTATACAAACAATAGTAGTACCAATAATTCCTATTATAAAGGGTTTAAATCCTAATTTTTTAATATGTATAAAGTCTGTTCCAAAACCTATTCCTACCATTCCCATTAGAATGAGGAATTTACCAACTCTTCCAAAAAATACTGTTCCCTCGGAAGTAAAAAATCCGTTAGCTGCAAAGATGGCCATGCCTAAATATCCAAAAAGAAACCATGGAAATGCTTTTAGTATGGCTTTTTTCCCTAAATGTTGCTGCGTAGCTTCCTTGGCTCCAAAGCTGAAAGAAACCAGCATCGCTACAACAATCATAAACATATTTCTGATAAATTTAACCATAGTTGCTATCTGACCTGCTTTTTCTCCAAAAATATAACCGGTGCCGATAGTCTGTGGCGTATTATGTACTGATGTCCCTGCCCATACACCGAAAGCAGTTTCACTCATTCCCATTATATTTCCAAGAAACGGCATTACAAACATAAGAATAAATGCGGAAATTACGATGACGCTCACAGCGTAACTGGTCTCTTCTTCTTTTGCTTTAATTAGAGGAGAAGTAATAGCAATAGCACTTCCTCCACAAATAGTAGTTCCCACAGCAAGAAGCGCGCTGAATTTATCGGATAGACCGGCTTTCCTCGCTAGCAGGTATATGCAAAAGAAACCCACTGCCATTGTTACCAGTATAACTATTAAACTTAAGGGAATTTCTTTGGCAGTTGCTATGGAGAACCCTGCGCCAAGCAAGATTACACCCCATAACAACGGTGTTTCAAATTTTTTCAGGAAGGGCTCCCATTTTTTCGGAAATAGCCCCACATTTCTGGCGGTAGCACCCAGAATAATACCGATCATCATTGGTTCTATCGGATGCGTGCCTCCTATAGTAATGAGCCCAGAAAGCCACATAGATAGAACTGATACAATTGCCATTACAAGCCATCCTATTAATACCATAACTTTTCTCCTTTCTGTTTTAAAACGTCATCCCATCTATCATAGCCACTTAGTATAGGCATATTACCATTTAGATGAAGGTAGAGGGTATCCCGGTTTCCCTCCCGGCTCTGGTTTACACCTCTCTCCTATGGTTCGTCCTTTAGCCTTTTTGGTTTCCTGATAGAAGGTTACACTACGCTGATAGGACACTGTCTTTTTCAGATTGTAGATATGGGATACCGAAACATTAGATATATTCCGATATTCTTCTTCTCCATAGGTATTCGCCATGCGCTCCAGGGTCTTTTTTAGAGAAGCCCCATTGGGATAATCATGTAATTCTGCTGTCTTTGCAAGTAGTAGAATATCTTTATTGGTGTATTTCCTCTCAAATTTATTTCTCTTGTATTCTTTTAATCTCACTCGTCCGGTTTCCCGGTATTCCTTTATTTTTCTGGTAACCTGAGGCCTGGAATATCCGGTTACTTTCTCTATGTATCTCTTTATTAAACCTTTTTCTTTTCCTTGGTAAACACCTACCAGGAGGTAAAGATTTTAGATCCTAGCAGGTGGTTTAAGAAATATTACTCTTCTCAGATTTTCTTACCCAGAATAGTTGGAATATAGGCATACAATGCTGGGGATCCACCAGTATGGACAAACAGCACATTCTCACCCTTTTTGAACTGACCTTTTCGAGTCAAACCAATGAGCCCAGCCATAGTTTTTCCCGTATATACTGGATCAAGTAATATTCCTTCCGTTCTCGCTAGGAGTCGTATTGCTTCCACCATTGTATCTGTTGGTAGAGAATAACCAGGTCCAACATATTCATCGACTACTTTTACTGCTTCACGAGGAACACCAGCCTTAAATCCTACTCTTTCTGCAGTTTGGTTAGCAATATCGAATACCAATTTTTCTTGAGCATCTGATTTACGATTGACACTGATACCAGTGATAGAGATATTCATGTTATTTCCTAAGAACCCTACAAGTAATCCACTGTGTGTCCCACCACTTCCGCTGGCGCATACAAGATGGTCAATATTAATTCCTAAATCAAAGGTTTGTTCCATAATTTCTTGAGCACATGCTACATAGCCCGTTGAGCCAATCGCGTTTGAAGCGCCGCCGGGAACAATATATACCTTTCTTCCCTCAGTAGCTACTTCATCTGCAACCTTCTGCATAGCTTCCATCATATTGGAACCGCCAGGAACAACAGAAATCTTTTCTACGCCGAGTAATTGGAAGAGGAAGTTATTACCACTTGCATCTGGATTATAACTATTCTTTACTCTTTCTTCCAGTACGAGTCTGCACTTTAACCCTTCCTTTACTGCAGCTGCCAAAGTAAGGCGGCAGTGGTTGGACTGAACTGAACCACAGGTAATAATAGTATCTGCTCCTTGGGCCAAAGCATCCGCTATTACAAATTCTAATTTTCTGGTCTTATTTCCACCTCCGGCAAGTCCCAATAGGTCATCTCTTTTCATATAAATATTAGGGCCACCCAATGTTTTAGTGAAATTAGGTAAAAATTCTAATGGAGTGTTACCTTCTGTGTAGCGTCTCCGTGGAAATTGTGCAAGATTCATAATAATTCTCCTCTCATTTTATATTATTTTGTTCACAAATTTAGTTTAGAACTTTGACTATATCTAAAGTTTGACACTTCAAATATCAACTTAATTAGTGGGAAAACTAACGAGTATTAAATTAAAAAGATTAATTTTGAAGTTTTTACCTCAATTGTTAATTATCTTTTTCACTAAATTAAACGTAGGCAATTACTTCGATTTCGATATGAGCCCTTTTTGGCAAAGCAGCAACTTGTACTGCCGATCCTTTGATCATAAAGGCGCCTCTTTCTTTGGTAATAGTTTAGTTTTTCCAAAATCTTATTTTAAATATATCACCCCCTCCTTTTATCTATGAATTTTCACTTTATATGTCCAGATAAATTATCTGAACCTAATCACCTCCTATTATTTAATGCTAAAAAGAATTCGGGATTTACTTTCTCTATTTAAATATATTAAAAATACTTTTTTCTCTATCCGTCAAGATAGTGACTTCGATATCCAGCCATGTACAATCTCTTTTTAAATCTAATTTTATCTTTTTTTGCTTGATTAATTCTCTGGCTTCTGTTATATCTTTATCTGTTAAACCTTCTATGACTCTAAATCTTCTTTTGGTATCTCCGACGATAAATCCAAAAGCTGCAGCGGCCACCAAGCCCATTTCGCTTGTGCCGGGAATGGTTACCATCAAACCGTTTTTGTAGATATTTGAATCTACTTGAATATGAATCGACAGATGGCCTTCAATTTGTTCCTTAGCCGCGGTGACTGCATAAGCTACTGCAATAGGCACATATTCCCTGTGGCTGGAGTAATCCCTTCTTTTAATAATTCAAGCAACTCTTTTTGCCTTTCTTCCAATGTGTTTTCTCTCTAAAAATATAATTAAAATATTTTCAATCTAAACTAATCGCAAAAAGCTATGGCTTCAATCTCTATATTCGCATCTTTGGGAAGACGGGATACTTCCACACAGCTTCTGGCAGGAAATTGACCAGTAAAGTATTCACCATAGATCTTGTTAACCCGGGAAAAATTATTCATATCTTTAAGGAAGATGGTTGTTTTTACTACATTCTCCAAACCAACCGAGTAAGATTCTAAAACTGCCTTTAAATTCTCTAATGATCTTCTTGCTTGTGCTTCAATCTCTCCTTTTACTATTTCTCCAATAACAGGGTCAATAGGCAGCTGACCTGAGACAAATACCAAATTCCCAATTTTTAAAGCGGAAGAATAAGGTCCAATAGTTGCCGGTACTTTTTTGCTAATAATAATTTCCTTTTTCATAGATGTTCCCTTTCTAAATTTTCAATTTATTTTAATATAATTAATAAGCAAAAATCTTTTCTTATTTTATTTACTGGCTTTTATTTCTTCTAAATAATTATAAATAGTAAAACGTGATACACTAATCTCTTTGGCAAGTTGAGTAATTGCCCCTTTAATTAAAAAAGCTCCTTTCTCGTCCGCTATCTTTGCCACCATTAACTTGTCTTCTTTTTGCATTAAGGGAATTGGTTTACCGATTTTTCCAACCGCTTCTTGGATAATATTTTTCAAAACGTCGTTAACATCACTAGTAAAAGTTTCAACGCCCTTCTCTGATTTTTCCTTATCCAAATCAACCGTAGTACAAAACTCATCCATTGCCTTATGAAACATTAAATCTACAGTAATATCATAATTAATACATATGCAACCAATGATCTTTTTTTGATTATTCCTAATAAAAACAGTGGAAGATTTTAATATTCCCCCAGCTTTTGATTTAGTTTTGTAATTAACAATTCTATCTGTCTTTTTATTCTCATAACCATTTTTCTTCCAGAAGGATAAAGCAAGATCAGTAATGGGGTCACCTATTTTTCTTCCTGTTACATGACCATTCTCTATTACCACAATAGAATGTTGAAGATTATTAAAATCATGAATTAATACTTCGCATTTCTTACCGAACATCTCTGCAATGGTCTTAACAAGCGGAATATATTTTTCTAATTCGGGATTATTTTTTTTATAAGAGTTCACTCTAAATAAACTCCTACAGATATTATATTGTTTACTAATATATTTTAATACTTACTAATAATTTGTATGTAATATTATAATAAATATTTTTTTGAGAAAAGTCAAATTTATTTTATTTTTTTCTATTTGCCCTTTTCTATGTTAGCGCCATAATTCGGATAAATATTTGATTGAGACCAATTTTGCCATATTTTTATGCATTTTTATTATATACGCTTTGCCATTATAGATACCCACGCCTTTACAGGCGTGGTACTTTCAAAACTCAAGCTTTGCTTGTCCTGTTTCTTCCTTTTCTTGTGATTGGACGTATCTTCGGATCACTTCTTCGTTTATCCCTACCATAGAGACAAAATACCCTTTACCCCAAATGCCTTTCCTGTCCCAATATACCTTTTTCAAGAAAGCAAACTTTATGCTTAGAGATCTACTGGTATTCTTTTTGATGGTTTCCACTACTTTACTTACGGCATACTTCGGGGGAATTACCATATACAAATGAACATGATCTTTCTTTATCCCTATCTCTATATATTCCCAATCAGGATAATATTTCCTTATTTCCTGAAGTTTTATTTTTAGATAACTTTTTACCCCGGTTACTAAAATTTTTCTTCGGTATCGGGTTATCCAGACAATATGATATTGAGTTTTGTATACGGTATGAGCTGCTTTATATAATTTCATGTTTCCATTATATCAAAGTACGAACGGAAGAAACAGGAAAATGCTCTCATCCCCACCTTTACAGGTGGGAATTTCCCGCTAGATTAAAAACCACTGCCTTTGCTATATGTATCGGCTTACTACTAGGTAATATATTCCAACCAGGAGCTGGTATGAATTTAGTTTTAGGGGGTCCGGTTAAAGAGGCAACGGGGACTCCTTCGTTAATTAGTACTATTGTAAATCTAGTCCCTACGAACCCCATTGGAGCAATGGCAAACGATGTAGTGCTTCAAGTAATCGTCTTTGCCCTCTTCTTTGGCTATGCTATGACCAAGACGAGCGAAAAGGGGAGGCAGTTTTACACTTCTTTGAAGGCTTTGCTGAGACTATGTATAAACTTAGTACGGTAATGGAGCTTGCCCCTTATGGCGTATTTGCTCTTATTGCCACTACGGTAGGTACTCATGGTTTGTCTATTTTGATACCTTTTGCTAAATTAATCTTTGCTGTTTATTTAGGGGTAATAATCCAGGAAGTAATAGTATATTCAGGGATGGTTTCAATTACTGCCAAGATGAGTCCGGTAAAATTTTTCAAAGGATTTAGTGAGGCGTCACTGCTGGCTTTTAGTACTTGTAGTAGTTCAGCGACCCTCCCGGTTTCTATGCGGTTAGCTCAGAAAAATCTGGGAGTTTCTCCCAGCATTTCCAGTTTTGTTCAGCCTTTAGGGGCCACTATTAATATGGATGGAACTGCTCTTTATCAAGGTGTTTGTGCTCTATTTGTGGCCCAGGCTTATGGTATACATCTTGGTTTGGGAGGACAATTAACCGTACTTTTGACTGCGCTTTTAGCCTCTATTGGAACTGCTGGCGTACCCGGAGCAGGTTTGGTAATGCTGACCCCAGTACTTACTTCCGTAGGGTTACCTCTGGAAGGAGTGGCTCTTATTGCGGGAGTTGACCGAATATTGGATATGGCCCTAACCTCCTGTAATGTAACTGGAGATGCTGCTTGTGCGGTGGTAGTAGCCAAGGCCGAAGGCGAATTAGTTGAGGTTAAGAAGTAAATAAACGAGAGAGGACTGTTATTAGTTTTCATTTATTGTTTATTGTTGTAGGGACGTATTGCAATACGTCCCTACCTCTTAAGATACAAATTTATTACCCGGTTAGCTAATACTTGCATCCCGCATCTTGCAACTTCCTTTTCTATTCACTATTTTCTAATCTGAAGATGAGCCTGAAACCAGTCCCTGACAAACAGAAGTTTGACAGGCTCTGTTAAGTGAGTATCTACTAAACAGGGCAGGCTAAAGGTAAGAGTCATAATCGCTATATTATGGTAATAACTATGGATGACTCAAAATTAAGCAGTATTGTGGAGGTAAAGAGGTTTTTGTAAGAATCAGAGGTAATCCCTGCCCCAGTAAAGACATTCTGCCCCCGGTATACCAATGATAATCCTCTGGCCGAGACGAAAAATGGATGGGATATGGTCATATAGGACAGAAAAATGCTAAAGGTATAAATGAGTTTTATTTTGAGTGTTTTAATGAGTATTTGAATTTTCACCGTCCCTGTGCCTTTCCTATTGAAGTAAAGGATAAAAAAGGAAAGATAAAGAAGAAATACAGATATCAGGATTATATGACTCCCTATGAGAAATTAAGGAGCATACTTGATGCCCGGATATATCTAAAAGAAAGTGTAACCTTTGAAATGTTAGATAAAAAAGCAAAAAGATATACCGATAATGAGATGGCTAAAAAAGTACAGTTGGAAAGGGATAAATTATTTGATAAAATATTAGCAGCATGACTCTTTCTTCCAGGCTCATCTTGCATTGGATAAAACTGAGGAACATCAGAAATTTATTAACTTTTTTTCAAAAAATCCGAAAAAATTCTCAAAAAATGCTTGATAGCTTAGGAGGGGGTGATATACTATAAATTAAGATTTTGGAAAAACTGAACTATTACGCGCAAATAAAGTTGCATTGGCTAGTCCATATTCAAAAGATGTTTATCAAAGAGCTGAGCGTTTTCTTAGAGGTAATAATATTGAAATATTATTACCTCTAAATATGGGTGATGAATATGTAGAAAATACAAAATTAGGGTTACTGGGTCCAGAGAGCGCCGAAAAAGCTGCGCAAAAGATAGATTCTCCAGAAGCTCAAGCAATTGTTTTATCTTGTACTAATTGGCGAACCATTGAGGTAATTAATAAATTAGAAAAAATTTTAGGAAAACCCGTAATTTCTAGTAATCAAGCTTCTTTATGGGCTGCTTTGAAAAGGTTAAATTATAGTTCTTCGCTTACCAGATGGGGGGAATTAATGAATTTACTTAAGTTAAAAAAAGAGAGGATTAATTAGAATGATTTATTGTAGTAAATGTGGTAAGTCGTATGATGATAGTTCTTTTATTGTACGTTGTACCTGTGGCGGGCATTTGACCTATCAAATGAATAAAAAAATATCCTTTCCAAAAAAAAAGATTAAATCACGTCCTGAGACTATTTGGAGATATCGTGAAGCTTTACCACTATCAGATGATGATAATATAGTATCTCTAGGAGAAGGGATGACTCCACTAGTTTTGACTGAATGGGAGGGAAAACAAGTATATTTTAAATTGGATTACCTTTGTCCAACAGGTTCTTTTAAAGATAGAGGCAGTTCACTTTTTATTAGTAAACTTAAAGAAATGAATATCAATAGAATAATTGAAGATTCTTCTGGTAATGCTGGTTCTTCAATGGCTGCTTATTGTTCACGTGCAAATACACGTGCAAATATGCGTTGTGATGTTTATGTGCCTGATTATACTTCAGCTGGTAAAATCCTTCAAATTGGTATATATGGGGCAAATGTAGTTAAAGTTCATGGGAGCAGAGAAGATACTGCTATTGCAGCAGAAAAAGCGGGTAAAAAAGAGGATGGTTATTACGCTTGTCATAATTGGAGTCCTTATTATCCTCATGGTGTTAAAACAGTTGCTTTTGAGTTATGGGAACAATTTAATTGGCAAATACCTGATAATATTGTTATGCCAATAGGTCAGGGTAGCTTGGCATTAGGTTGTGGTTTGGGATTTAATGAATTGCTTATAGCGGGAGAAATAAAAAGTTTACCTCGTATTTATGGAGTGCAAGCATTAAATTGTGCTCCTCTCTATCATGCTTTTAGAAAAGGCTTAACAGAACCTGAAATTATTCAAAAAAAGGAAACAATCGCCGAGGGAATAAGCTCTGCTATACCAGTAAAAGGATCAACTGTTCTGAAAATAATAAGAGAAAGCAAAGGAAAAATAGTAGCGGTAAGCGAAAATAAAATTTGGCCGAATCTAAAAAAACTTGCCAGGATGGGGTTTTACGTAGAACCATCAAGTGCAACAGTAACAGCTGGTCTTTCTGAGCTTATTATAAGTGGTGAAATAAAATCAGATGAATCAACCGTGGTTATTTTAACTGGTATTGGCTTGAAAGCTACTAATAAGATACTAGAGTTAAAAAATAAGGATTGATATATTGATATTATAATTAAATTTTCTTTTTCAATTATAAATAGAAAGGTCGTGTAAGTATGATATTTAAAAAAGTAGAAAGCAAAAGAGCTCCGAAACCCGGCGGATGTTATTCTCAAGCAATTCAAATGGGAAACCTAATATTTACCTCTGGTCAATTACCAGTAGATCCTATTTCAGGAAAATTTATTTCTGGTGATGTCGAAAAACAAGTAATAAGAGTATTAGAAAATATAAAAAACATTTTAGAAGATAATGGTTCTTCTCTGAATCATGTAATAAAGTCAACAATTTTTATCAGTGATATTAAACATTGGAATATAGTAAATGAAATATATGCTAAATATTTTAAAAATTCTCTACCACCAGCTCGTTCCATTATTACGTGTTCCGAAATTCATCATGGTCTAGACATTGAAATGGAAGTAATTGCACACATACCTTAAATGAATTAAGTTATTAATGATTGTTGCCAAGATATATATTCATTTTAACTTAATGAAAAATGGTTTTATGCATTAAAAGAATATATACGTTATGATGGAGCATAGTTAAAGAAAGTGCATCTCATAAAGTCTATCAATGTAAATATTATATTATTTAGAATAAAAATAAGAGTTTATAAAGATATACCAAAAGGAAAATTAGTGGTTAATTTTCGAAACTTTACCTAGAGGCGTGTGTAAACGAAGCAATTCAATCATTTTAAGTTAGATGCAGTTGAGATTTAGACCTTATTATGATAATAAATATAAGTGGAGGAAGAAAATGAAAAAAATTGTTTTAGTAATTTTATTGTTTTTTTTATTGCAGATGGGAGCATCCTCTCAAAATCTAGAGATAAAAAATAGCGTAAATTATTTCGATGGTAACTGGATTGTGGCAGGAATAATAAAAAATAATTCTACAAATACATTTAGTTTTGTATCTATTAGTCTATCAGGAAAGAATTCAGATGGACAATTAGTTCATACAGACTCAACATATGCATTTTCACCAATACCACCTAATTCAGAAATACCCTTTAGATTTCTTACTTCTAAAGAAAATGCTGAAGACATTAAAACTTATAATATATCTATAGATAATAGCAAACCTGGAGGAACAGGATCATTTAATTATTCATTTTCTCAATTATCAATTACCGAACGAAACTCAAGCTTTGTTAAATATTCAGGAGAAATAACAAACAATAATGACTCATTAAAACAATATGTAAGTATAGCTTTAATTGGATTTGACGAAAATAAAAAACTTGTTTATGTTGATACAACATATCCTAAAAAGACAAGTTTACCAGCAAATAGTAGCTCATTATTTGATTTTTTAGTACCCCCAAATATTAGTTCAAAAATAAAAACATATAGATGCATTGCATATTCAAGATAAATCTCAACTGCATCTAACAAGGAATGCCCGCTAAGCCCAAAAGGGTTAGTTTACGGCAAATTTTCCCTTTGCTAACTACCCCTACAAAAAAGCGACGTGTACTCCTAAGACATTATATGAGATGGTGATTTTCACCATTTTGGTATAATCTAACATCTAGAATATAATAATCATTAGGAATATTATTGAAATAGGCCAGTCTTACAAAAATGATTATAGATGGTCTCTTTTTCTCTCCCCCGGTATTTTATTAAAATGATTGTTAACCTGCCTTTATTGACTTCCTGGTAAATAACTTCTGGACATCTCATCACCATGACCGCCCGCCAGGAGCTTTTTTTGTGGTGGCCTAGTTTTTGAGCCGAGGAGTAAAAATAGCTTTAATTAATAGAGGGTTTTTAGCGCCTTTTTTTTATTTATAATCATATTTTTTCATGATCATAAAATCCTACTATCTCTCCCTTATTCATCTACTTAATATGCAATTTTTGAAAATCTAATATTTCAAGGCAAAATAAAAAACCCCTGCTTCCTTAAGGCAAGAGTTTTGGTAAATATTTTTCTATATCAAAAAACCATCCTTGTGATATTAAAAAACGAAAGTGGAATGTATGTTAAATCTTTCGCTATAGTCATGTTAAAAGGGAGTGTAATTTCGGTGAATCACACTCCCTTTTGTACTTATAATTATAACATCAGAAAGATATAATTAGGAGAAAAATAAAAATATTTTTGTTTTATTTCTTATTAGTAACTCAAGATTTCTCCGACCAGTTAAATCCTTCTTTTTCTAATTTTTTCTTGGCTTGATATACTTCCCGAGAATTACCTTAAAAAATAATATCAAATGTTAAGACATAAAAATTCAAAAATAGACTATTTTTTTAAATATAAGAATAACTAATATGGTTTTATTCTTCTGCCTGTGTATTTCACGTGTCTGCGTGCACCGCACAGGCAGGTGCAGATATGAATAAAATAGATACCTCTAAAGCAAGCTAATTTGCCTATTGTATAATTTTTTCTATTCTTTTCCGATCTTTTTTCACATTTATTAATCGCAGCAGAGCTGCTGGGAATTGAACCCCAAGCGATTAAAAACTCTTCTATCTTCTTATTTTCTCAAATGACAGGCTACATAATGTCCACCATTTATATCAATTAATTCAGGTTCTTCCTGGCTGCAAATTGGTATAGCGTATTTACATCTCGGATGAAAACGGCAACCCTTAGGAGGGTTAAACGGGCTTGGAACATCTCCCTCTAAAACAATTCTTTGTCTGTTTAGAGTGGGATCAGGGATGGGCACTGCTGAAAGGAGTGCTTCCGTATAAGGATGTTGAGAGTTATCATATAATTCATAAGTTGAGGTCAGCTCTACAATCTTACCCAAATACATTACTGCAACTCTATCAGAAATGTGTTTTACCACACTCAAATCGTGAGCAATAAATAAATAAGTAAGCTTAAACTTCTCTTGTAAATCTTCTAATAAATTTATCACTTGAGCCTGGATAGAAACATCAAGTGCAGATACGGGTTCATCACAAATTACTAATTTAGGATTAAGGGCTAAAGCTCGGGCTATTCCAATTCTTTGTCTCTGTCCTCCACTGAATTCATGAGGATACCTTCTTACATGTCCTGCATTTAAGCCCACAGTTTCTAATAGATCCTTAACTCTTTCCTCTTTTTCCTTTTTATTCTTTGCAATCTTATGAATAATTAATGCCTCTCCTACTATATCACCTACAGTCATTCGGGGATTTAGGGAACCAAAAGGATCCTGAAATATTATTTGAATATTACGTCTTGCTTTTCTGAGTTTTTCTTTACTTAATTTAAAGACATTTTCCCCTTCAAAATCTACTTCTCCTGCGGTGGGTTCTAAAAGTCTGGTAATGGTTCTCCCCGCAGTAGTTTTACCACAGCCTGATTCTCCCACCAGACCTAAAGTTTCTCCCTCTTTAATATCAAAACTTATTTCGTCTACCGCCTGGACATATCCTATTACTTTGGATAATATTCCCCCTCTCACGGGAAAATATTTTTTTAATTTTTTTACTTTGAGCAACACATTATCTTCCAATCCTTTTCCCTCCCATTTTTTACCTTAAATTTACTACTCCTGGATGATGCCTGCTACTTCTTGCTTAATTTTAAAATCTTTTGCTTTATTTTTATTATACATCCAGCACCGTACAATATGGTTGCCTTCTATCTTTTCAAGTTCAGGTTCTTCTTTCTTACAAAGATCTATAGCAAACTTACAACGAGGATGAAACTTGCATCCAGAAGGCAAGGCTAAAGGATCAGGAATTCCACCCTGAATAACTTCCAGTTTTTTCCCTGGTTCATCTGTTAGGCGGGGAATGGAATTTTGGAGAGCCATAGTATAGGGATGCCGCGGATCTTTAAAAATGGTTTTCACATCTGCATATTCTACCGCTTTACCCGCATACACAACTACTACATCATCCGATACTTCAGCAATTACTCCCAAATCATGAGTAATCATTAAAACTGACATACCAATTTCGTTTTTTAATTTCTTTATCAGTTCTAAAATTTGAGCCTGAATGGTAACATCTAAAGCGGTTGTTGGTTCGTCTGCAATTAATAAATCTGGATTACAAGATAATGCCATAGCAATCATTACTCTCTGTCTTTGCCCTCCGCTTAATTCATGGGGATATTCATGAACCCTGGTTTCAGGAGAAGGTATGCTTACTAATTTTAACATCTCTACTGTTTTCTTTAAGGCCTTTTCTTTATTTAATTTTTGATGCAGCACTATGGCTTCTGAAATCTGTTCACCAATAGTATATACAGGATTTAAGGAGGTCATCGGTTCTTGGAAGATCATGGAAATATCGTTCCCTCTAATCTTTCTCATTTCTTCGGGGTTTTTCCTTAATAATTCTTCACCTTTAAACCAAATTTCACCGTTAACAATCTTTCCTGGCGGTTCCTGAATTAATCTCAATACGGAAAGGGCAGTAACACTTTTTCCACAACCTGACTCACCTACCATACCCAGTGTTTCTCCTTTTCTTATCTTAAAATCAACACCATCAACAGCTTTAACCACACCATCATCAGTATAAAAATAGGTCTTTAAGTCTTTAACTTGTAACAGTAAATCCTCCATTTACCTTTTCCCTCCGTTATCCACTTCTTTTTACATAATTCGCTTTAATTTTCAAATGTTCCAAATTTCATAATTTTTTCATTTTCCATCATAATTTTACCTTTAGCAATAACATACTTTATTTGAAGAGTATTCTTATCCAATACTATTAGATCTGCATCTTTTCCTTCTTTTATTTCTCCCTTTTGGTCTAATTTTAGATGTTTAGCAATGTTTGTAGAAGTTATTCTAATTGCATCCTCTACAGACATTTTTTCTTTTTTTATTATATCTATAAATTCTTTGTATAAAGAAGAGACTGAAGCAACAGCCATACCAGTAATTTCTTTCTTTTCATTAAATTTGGGCATACTACCGTTCCCATCAGTACTCATGGTAATTCTTTCTATAGAAACTCCGTTTTCAGTCAATCTTTTAACGGCTTTACTTGATTTTATTGTTCCACTTGATTTATCCTCTACCGGAACTACGGTAGTTAAATCTACATACCCACCCATTTTGCCAAACTCTATAGCACTTTTAAACAAATCTTCATTTCTATTTAAATGGGTTGGCGCAAATTGCTCTATTGGTATTTCAGTGTTTTTTATAATCTCAAATAGTGGATTTAATCCTATCTTTTCGCTTCCCATATGAATATGAACAATGCCCACTTTCTTTGCTAACATCCCACCAACCCTTGCTTCAGATGTCACCTTTTTTAATTCATCTATTGTAGGGTGGGAAGATCTATGATCTGATAAGGCAATTTTCACTCCAATTACTTTATCTATCAACATTATATCAGATAATATATCTCCAGTAATTATTGGTGAAGGATATTGATAAGCTCCGGTATACATCCATGTACTTATACCTTCATTTTCCAATCCTTTCGCTTTCATTAAAAGAGCTTTCAATGATCTCGCAAAACCATCTGTGCCTAACAATCCTATTACTGAGGTTATTCCTGCTTTAATAAGTTCACTCAATTCGATTGGCGATGTCCGATATTCGGGACCGCCTTCTCCCCCAGCACCATTAATGTGGACATGCTGATCTATAAAACCAGGAATAACTATACACTTTGAAGCATCAATTATTTTTATATTTTTATCTAATGAATTTGCAGCTGACTCTGTAATATTTTGCTCAATCAAAAATATTTTGTTATTTGCAATAAGTATATCTTTATTTCCATCATATTCAGGCGAATATATTTCACCACTTTTTATTAATATAAAACTCATTTCAACCTCCACATATTTTTCAACTCTATTCTCAACAATTATTTCAAACTTTCCTAAGCAAAAATGAATAAATTCTACCTTTTATTCGCTCACTTTACCTTTCATGATTTTAGGATTAATTTCTTCCCTTAACCAATCTGCCAATAAATTTACACCAAATACTATCAATACCAATGCTATCCCAGGAAAAACAACGAGCCACCACTTCCCAGCATAGACATAATTTTTCCCTATAGATATCATCATTCCAAGAGACGGCTCATTTATCGGAACTCCTACTCCAAGAAAACTTAATGTAGCCTCCAGTATAACTGCAGCCCCAAAACCGACAGCAGCAATTACCAATATAGGCGATATTGCATTAGAAAGAATATGTTTAAACATAATCCTTAAATCATTTGCTCCAATCGCTCTTGCGGCATTAATGTAATCCTCTTCTTTTACCTCAAGAACGGATCCTCTCATTGTCCTTGCATATCTTACCCAATCAGTAATAATTATAGCAAATATCACTGTGCTAACACCGTGGTTTTTTAGAACTCCTAAAAGTAGCATAGCTATCAACGTAGTAGAAAAGGAAAACATAGCATCTGCTAATCTCATTGTTACAGCATCTAATAGACCTCTATAAAACCCTGCCAAAAGACCAATGGTCACACCTATTATTCCAGCGATAATAACCACACTAAAACCAACAGTGAATGATGTTCGGCAACCATAAAGTATGGTACTTAATATATCCCTTCCTTGATTATCGGTGCCTAAGATAAAGGGAGCTTCCCCGCCTTCCATCCAAATAGGTGGTTTTAGAGAATCCTCTAAATAAAGACCTTTCATATCATATGGGTTTTGCGGGGCAATTATAGGAGCAAAAATAGCCCCAATTAACATAATTATAAGGATTAAAGAACCTGTTACTGCTGATATATCTTTAATATAATGATAAAATCTTTTTGATTTAAAAATTCTAATCATAATTTATATCCTATTCATATCTTATTTTGGGATTAATGAATCCATATAAAATGTCCACAACAAGGTTTACACAGAGAATAAAAATAGAAGTAATCATTATATAGGCAACTATAACCGGATGATCTGTTTCGTACATTGCGGTTAGTAATAAATTTCCTGCCCCAGGCCATTGGAATATACTCTCTGTTACTATCGAAAAGGCTATTAATCTCCCAAATTGCAGACCTACCATTGTCACTACCGGTATAAGCGCATTTCTCAATGCATGTTTAAATATTATAATTCTTGGAGGTAAGCCTTTTGCCCAAGCTGTTCTTATATAATCTTCTCTTAGTACTTCTAACATTCCTCCTCTAGTTAATCGGAGAAGTACTGCCAGTTGGTACACGCTTAAGGTAAAAGCTGGGAGAATTAGATGCCGAAGTCCATCTATTGTAAAAAACCCAGTTCTCCAGTTTCCTGCTATTTTTATTACTTCACCCCGCCCAAAGGTAGGCAAGAATCCCAATTTAACTGAAAAAATCATAATAAGTAATACTCCAATTAAAAATGAAGGAAGTGAAATTCCAAAAAGTGATCCGGCCATAATAAGCCTATTTATAAAGTATCGAGGATTTAATGATACTAATACCCCGAGACCAATTCCGAATATAAGAGCTATGAGCATGGCACTAATAGACAGTTCAAGACTTGCTGGTAACCTTTCCAAGATAAGTCCAAGAACAGGAGTTTGAGTAACATAAGATAATCCGAAATCGCCATGGAGAGCATTCTTCAAAAAAACAAAATATTGAATATAAAAAGGTCTGTCCAAACCCATTTCACTCCTAACTTCTTCCTGCTGCGCTTGTGTAGCATAGCGACCTGCTAAAGTAATCACAGGGTCTCCAAAAAACTGAAAAAGACCAAAACACACAAACGAAACAACAAGAAGGACTACAACTCCTTGCATTAACCTTGTAATAACGAGTTTATACATAATGAAATAAAAGATGGTTGAGACTAAAATTAGCTAATATAAATTAAAAGTTATTAGCCTCAACCATTACTTTGCCTCCCTATTTCTTAATTGAAATTTCTCTGAAAAGGATCCAGGTATCTGCTCGAGGTGTAAACTCTATTCCTCGCCCTTTATAAACAGCATATGAATCTTCCTGATAGTGGAGGGGAATAACTGCTATCTTTTCTTCCATAGCAGTTCTATTTAGTAGCTTTAGTTTTTCTGCTCTTAATGCTGGGTCGACTATTTCAGATGATTCTTCAAAAAGCTTATCCAGAGTTGGATCACTATAATTAGCACCATTCGACCCTCCATAACCTTTCTCTACATTAACGCTAAGTAGTAATTGGGTAAAACTACGGCCAAAATCATAAGATCCATCAAACCATCCAATAAAGTAGAAATCTAATTTATGTTCATTTCTTTCAGGGAAGAATATAGCTTTTGGTTTTACATCAAGTTCAACTTCAATCCCGACTTTTGCAAGTTGTTTTGCTATTGCTTCACAAATCTGTGCATCCTGAACATATCTGTCATTAGTACCAGTAAGTTTTATCTTAAAGCCATCTGGATATCCTGCCTCAGCAAGTAATGATTTCGCCTTTTCTGGATCGTAAGAGAGACGCTTAAGTGAAGGATCAAAACCAACGGTTGGGGGATCTGGTATCTGAGCAGCTAGAGTTGCATGTCCAAACATTATCTTTTCAATTATTTCATCTTCATTAATTGCCAGGTATATTGCTTTTCTTACTCTAATATCACTGGCTGGAAAGCCCGGTTCGTTTCTAAGGCCTAAGTACATGGCTCTTCTTGCAGGACGGGTAATTACTTCTAGATTAGTGTTATTGGCAACGGTTTCAAAAAGTTGGACAGGTATACCTTGCAGAATATCTACTTGACCGGTGGCAATAGCAGCTAAACGGGTAGATGGTTCTGTAATCGGAGTAATTTCGGCATTCTTAATCGAAGGCACTTCACCCCAATAATTTTCATTTGCAGTTAATTTAAGGTAAGAGCCTTTTACCCATTCAACAAATTTGTAAGGACCAGTCCCTATTGGGTTTTGTCCTATCTCTCCAATAGAACGGGTCTCAGTAGATTCTTTATCCATAATAAAGATTTGATGCAGGTTTTGCGCAAAGAAAGGAACTGGTATTGTTGTCTTTACATCTATGGTCCATGGATCGCCATTAACTGTTTCAACTGATTTTATTATTCCTCCGAAGGCTAAATATTCTGATACTGGATAGGGTTCTTTAAGTCTCAACAAACTAAATTTGACATCCTCCCAGTTAAAATCATTACCATTGTGAAACTTCACTCCTTTTCTCAAGGTAAATCGCCAGGTTACATCATCTATTCTCTCCCAAGAAGTTGCTAATCCAGGGCCAAGTTTCCCTGCAGCATCTCTATATAAAAGACCTTCAAATATATTGCCCATCACAGACATGTTACTATCGGCATCTGCTCCATGAGGATTCATGGTTCGTGGAGGTGCAGCTACTGCAACATTTATACTGTCTTTTCCTGCAGCAACTCCACTGATAAGAGTAGTCATAAACAATCCTAAAACTAAAAACAAAATAACGATAATAGGTGTTAATTTTTTCATTTTATCCTCCTTATATATAATTTTTATCTCATTTATAAGTGAATTAATTTGAATAACAATGTATTCACATCAATCACAACAGAACAAGAAAATAAATTCTCTTCCTTACACCCCCCCTTTTTTTAGCATAAAATCGTTTCTACTCTGTTTTAAGCATGGCATCACCTCTCGATATTGATATCCATATGTAGATATCCACGGGCAAGCCCGTGGTATTCTGCCCTTCGGGTTAATAAAGTATACAACGCAAAACAACTTATTGCAAACTATCAGCTTTCCTTTATATTTTTATGTGAGGCAACGGGATATTTGAGTCTTTTATTTGAGTCTTTTAAAATATATCATCATTTTGATTATTTTAATCACCATTAATAATCTATTCTCCGGATATGTTCCCTCGCTTTTACTCTACCCCAGCTACCTTAACTTATCTAAACCACTCCGACTAATCTACTTTGCCACGACCGCCCGCCAGGAGCTTTTTTTGCTAAGAAGTTTAATTGAAAGCCTCCACATACATAACAAGACTCTATCGGACATTCTACAAGAAATAATCTCACGCATATCTTATCCGATAAAGCTTTGTTATGTATAGCAAAAAAAGCATTATATTTTTAACCAGGCTAAAAAAGCTTTTAGCTAGTTAAAAATATAAAGGCGGGCTAAATTAGATACTTTTTATCGTAGGGCTAAATCTCTGTTCCCGGTAATCGCATGGCTCCTCTCCCTTCCCCCCTCTGTTTCTGATCATTGTTCTTCTACGTTTTCAATATTTTTTAAGCAGTAGCTACATAACCATAACTATTTTTATTTAGAATTATAAAAATTTTTACCAACCCTTAGTGACTTTTAAAATATCATCACTTATTAATCCTTTTTCCAAATCGACCATACATTCTTCAATTATATCAATCCCTTTATTGAACTCTTCTTCCGTTATTACAAGAGGGGGTTGAATCCTTAATACTGAATTACTAAAGAAAGATAGCAATAATCCTTTCTCCCAGGCTCGATAACAAATCTTTGCTGCTGCTTCCTTATTTCTTTCTTTAGTTATCGGGTCTTTAACTAAATCTATTCCTATAGATAATCCTAATCCTCTTACCTCTCCGATAAAGGAAAATGGTTTTTTCAGAGAAGTAAAACGTTTAAAGGCAATTTTATTTAATTTTTTGGCATTTTCCATTAACTTTTCTTCTTCAATAACCTTAATAGTAGCTAAAGCAGCCGCGCAGCATACAGGGTTTCCTGCCGTGGCAAATAGATGAGGAGCATTTAAAGATTCCATAATCTCTTTTCTTCCGATTAAAGCCGATAAAGGCATCCCTGAGGCTAAAGCTTTTGCAATTATTATAAGGTCTGGCTCGATATTAAAATGCTCTATCCCAAACCAATTTCCTGTTCTACCCATCCCCTGTTGGACTTCTTCAGATACAAAAAGAATTCCATTCTCCTTACAGAGTTTATATAATCCTTGCATATAATCTAAAGGTGGTACTACTATCCCTGCATCTCCTTGAATTGGTTCAATAATAACTGCAGCTACTTCATCTGGAGGAAGGTAATTTGCAAAGGCATATTTTAGATAATCAATACAATTTTTGCCGGCATCTTCCGATGCTCCCCCTAAGGGATTTCGGTAAGTATCAGGAAAGGGCATATGATAGATTTCGGGAAGCAAAGGCCCGATTTTCCTTACCATATTAAGACTTACTCCGGAAAGAGTAATGGCACCATATGTAGAGCCATGGTAAGAACGAATAAAAGAGATAATTTTAGATCTTCCGGTATAAGCTCGAGCTAATTTAATAGCTCCATCATTAGCATCAGAACCAGAAAGACCAAAAGCAACTCTCTTGGGAAATTTACCGGGTGTAATTTCTATTAATTTCTGAGCAAGATCAACTAAAGGTTTATGATACATATATGCCGGAGTATATAATATACATTGTTCTGCTTGTTCTTTAATAGCATCTACAACTTTTGGATGACAATGACCGGTATTTAAAGCGCCGGCACTAGATAAGAAATCAATAAATTTATTTCCATCCATATCTTCAACAATTGAACCATATCCTCTTTTAATTGCTAAAGGATAGTAAGGTACACGGGAAAACGGAGCAATTACCTTGTTATCTTCCTCAACAATTTTTTTACAATTTTCATTTTTGGAATCATATGACATGTTTTTCTCCTAAAAATAAAAAATATTTTTTCCGGTTTATATCCCGGCAAAAGCCTTAAATCTTATTAATATCCTCCCAAGGGAAGAGGAACAACCCTGAGTAATTTCAGCATAATAAAATCAGAGAATCCGAGCAAGTCCCAAAATACTCATAAAGGCCTGATAACCTTCTAAAACTGTTTTCCCCTGCACCTTAACAGTCCGCCCATTCACCCGTTCTGCAAAGGGATAAATAGAAGCCTGGTCAGCCATCTGCGTAGTAAAAAACTTTACCTCAAATGTAACTGGGAGATTTATATGAAAAGGTTTCACACTTGAAAGTCTACTAATAGCTTTTTTAACTCCGTCTTTAATCAACTGATGGGATTTTTCCGGATGAAGGCACTCCGCCCCCGCTCGTCCGAAAGCTTTTTTAACTATTGCAGTTTCAAGATGTTCTCCTATGAATGCTTTAGCGTCGCGACAAACGGTTTCATCGCCACTTAAAAAGATAACAGGAACATTAAAATGCCCTGCAATAACCGTATTGATTTCTGGCTCCCCAACTTCGATCCCATTTAACCTTACACAGTTCACCATAGAACCATAATATGTATGATCTAATACGGCGTGTAGTGTACCAATCTTAGCATGATAACCTATAAGAAGCGTTCCGTCGCATCCTTCTACACCCTGCATCATACATAAGGGTTTGTCATCTCCTGAAATTAATCGAGCTATAGGGTTAAGTTGAGAAAGGATGATATTCGTCATCTTATTATGTGAATCATTCACAATAATTTCTTCTGCCCCAGCCTCCAATGCCCCTTCAATGGCTGCATTGACATCCCCTACCATTAGTTCCCGAGCCTGTTTATATTCCTCTTTCTCTGGACGAACCTGGTCAGAATGAACAACCCCGGTAATTCCTTCCATATCTACTGAAATGAATATCTTCATTTTTATTTCTCCTTTTAAAATATTTTTTAAATTTCTTACTTTAAGCAATACACTGTTTTCCAGTCCTTTTATCTTAAGTGTTCTAAATCTTAAATTATAATTAATTTTCCAATCTCTAATATGCTCTCCTTCCATCATAGGAACATGGGTCGGCAAACACCAAGAGTATAGACAATAGCCAAATCATGTGTATCTTTTATACCAAGTGGCAGGCCACAAAGTGATTCGAAGATTTTTCTTCCATAATAGGTTCTTCCTGACTGCAAATTGGTTTAGCATATCTACACCTAGTATGAAACCGGCAACCCAGGGGAGGATCTACCGGGCTGGGGATTTCTCCTTTGAGAATAATTTTCTTAGTTCTTTTTTGGGGATCAAGTTTGGGGATAACTGAAAATAAAGCTTCGGTATAAGGGTGTAAAGGATCTTTAAAGATACTCTCCGTGTCTCCGTATTCCATTATCTTTCCCAGATACATAATAGCTATCTTTTCAGTAATAATCCGAGCCAAATACAAGTCATGGGTAATAAATACATAGGTGAGGTCAAATTCCTCTCTTAATTTTTTTAATAAATTTAAAATCTCGGCCTGGACTGAGACATCCAACGAAGAAGTAGGTTCATCTAAAACCACAAATTCCGGATTCAGAATAAGAGCACGGGCAATGGCTACCCTCTGTCTCTGTCCCCCGGAAAGTTCGTGGGGATAACGATAAAGATGTTCTTCTCCCATACCCACTAAATTTAGAAATTGTTCGATTTTGGTTACCAGTTCACCCTCACTCTTTATTAAATTGTGGGTTCTTAATCCACTGCCTATAATATCCTTTATTTTTTTTCGGGGATGTAAAGATGAATAAGGATCCTGAAAAACTATCTGCATATTTCTGCGCAAACTTTTTTCTAATTTTTTTATTTTAGTTATATCTTC
>Ga0209386_1000344_pt1 | contig 23848 bp, 22 predicted proteins | sample NGEPertwo_FD_184510 | JGI IMG/M metagenome (GOLD analysis project Ga0209386, IMG submission 184510) | Arctic peat soil microbial communities from the Barrow Environmental Observatory site, Barrow, Alaska, USA - NGEE Permafrost154B-two... | ecosystem: Environmental > Terrestrial > Soil > Wetlands...
GATCCATTCCTACACCGAGGGCGCGCGGATAGGCGATCGGGCGCTCGTAGGCCCCTTCAGTTATCTTAGCCCGCAGGCGGAACTAGGGGACGGGGTTACGATCGGGGCCGGTTCGGTCATTACTCAAGATGTGGCCGAGGGGGAGTCGGGTAGCTCGCGCGCGCGACACGAGAGCATCCCGGGATACGCGGCACGAGTGGCCGAACCAAACGGGGAGGATGGCCAGGATGGAACCTAGGCAGGACGTCATGTTCGACTGGGATGTCCAGGCATCCCGCCGCCGGTTTCCGGAGCGCACGCTGATGGTCTTTTCCGGCCGCGCGAACCCTGAACTCGGGGAGCGGATAGCGGAGAAACTTCACCTTCCTTTGGGCAAAGTCATGCTCAAGACCTTTGCCGACGGAGAGATTTACTGCAAATACGAGCAGAGCGTCCGCGGGGCCGACGTCTTCCTCGTGCAGCCCACATCGCGCCCGGTGAACGAGAACCTGATGGAACTGCTTATCATGATCCAGGCCGCCAAGCTGGCCTCGGCCTACCGGGTGGTCGCGGTGGTGCCCTGGTACGGCTACTCGCGGCAGGACAAGAAGAGCCGGCCGCGCGAGCCTATCACCGGGCGGCTGGTAGCCGATCTGCTCGAGGCTTCGGGCGTGGACCGGGTGCTCACCATGGACCTGCATGCCGGCCAGCTTCAGGGCTTCTTCCAGATGCCGGTCGACCACATGACCGCCATCCCCATGCTGGCCGACTACTTCAAGTTCAAGGAACTGGACCAAGAACTGGTCGTGGTATCGCCCGACGCGGGCGGCGTGAAGATGGCCAAGCGTTTCGCGGACCGTCTGGGAGCGTCCATCGCGGTGCTCACCAAGTTGCGGCCGGAACACAATGTCGCCCGGGTTATGCATCTGATCGGCGACGTGCGGGGCAAGACCGCGATCATGGTGGACGACATCATCGACACCGCGGGCACGCTTTGCAACGGCGCGCAGGCGATCATGGATGCGGGCGCCACCCAGGTCTTTGCGGCGGCAACGCACCCGGTGCTTTCCGACCCGGCGTACGAGCGCATTGCGGAGTCGGTCATCGAAGAACTGGTGGTCACCGACACCATCCCGCTGCGCGCCGACGTCAATCGTGAGAAGATCGTCGTGCTGTCTACGGCGGGCATTCTCGCCGACACTATTCAGAACGTGTTTGCGGACGAATCCGTGAGCGCTTTGTTCCAGGGAGAAAATCAACTCTTTTAGCCGGCCGTAAGGCTTGACCAAATCGGGAGGACAATCGTGGAGACGATGACGCTTGGAGTGACTCGACGGGAGACGCGCGGCAAAGGCACGAATCGGCGCCTGCGCAATGCGGGTGGGGTCCCGGCCGTGCTCTATGGCCGCGGGTCGGAGGCTACTTCCCTGACGATCAACGTGCGCGAACTGCGCGGGGCGGTCGGGGGAGGCTATCACGCCGTCCTGCAGTTGGCGTTTGCCGACGAGGGGCCCGAGGCGGAGCCCGTCTACGCAGTGGTCAAGGAGATCCAGACCAATCCCACGCGCCATCAGATCCTCCATCTCGACCTGGTGCGGGTCGACCTGAACGTGGCCATCGAATCGCCCGTGGGGATCGAACTGATTGGCGAGTCCGTCGGAGTGGACGAAGGCGGCGTGCTCGACCAGACCCTGCGCGAAGTCATGGTGCGGGCGCTCCCGCGGGAAATCCCCGAGGGCCTGCAGCTCGACGTCACCAACCTGGACATCGGACACACGGTCACCGTCGCCGACCTTCAGGTTCCCGAGGGAATCGAGATCCTGGACGACCCGGAGACCACCGTCGCCTCCGTTCTGCACCCGGCCACGCTCGAAGAGGAACTCGAGGAAGCCGGTCTGCCCGAAGGCTTCGAGCCCGAGGTCACCGAAGAGGGCGCCGAGCAGGCCGAGAGCGGCGAGGAAGCCTAGGGGACGGCCGCGGTTGAAGGAGGCGTCTCACGGATTCCCTGCTCGACCGGCTCGCCTTCTGGCGGCAGACCTCGCGAGGAGGCGAAACCGTGTACCTCATTGCTGCGCTCGGGAATCCCGGGCCAAAACACGAACGGCAGCGGCATAACGTCGGCTTCATGGTCGGCGAGGAGCTGCGCCGCCGCTTCGGCTGGGGTCCCTTCCGGGACAAGTTCCGAGGCCTAATGGGAGAGGGGCCGGTCGGCGGCGCCAAAGTCGTGGTCCTTCTGCCCATGACCTTCATGAACCGATCCGGGGATTCCGTCGGCCGGGCTGCGGACTACTTCGGCGTGCCGGTGGAACGGCTGCTGGTGGTGCACGACGAAGTGGAGCTCCCCTTCGGCGACGCCCGGCTCAAGGAGGGCGGCGGGTTGGGCGGCCACAATGGCCTGCGCAGCATCGAGCAGGCGGTCGGCTCCCGTGACTTTCATCGCCTCCGCGCCGGTGTGGGACGCCCCGAGGAACCCGGCCACTCGCTCGCCGGCTACGTGCTCAGCCCTTTCGACGAACCCGAGGATGAGGTTCTCGCTTTGATTAGCGGCGCGGCCGACCTAGCCGAGGAGTGGCTGGCGTCGGCCCTATCCGCCTCAGAGCCCTCGCGGGCGTAGGCCGATGCCGCGTCTGGTCGATTTCCTGGGGGAAGTGCCCGGGTTTAGGGCCTTTCTCGAGGCGGCCGCCGCCTCTCCCGGACGCCTGTTGGCTCCCAGCTTTGCCCATCCGGTGCTTACGGCGGGGGTGTTGGGGTCGCCTCCCTGGGAGACCGGCAGCGTGCTGGTGGTCGCCGCCAATCCCGATGCGGCGGAGGACCTCGCTCGGGAACTGACGCTGTTCCTGCCGACGCGGCGGGTCCTCCATCTTCCCCCGCGCGGAATCTGGTACGGCCCGGAAGGAGAGGTGCCCCCGCGAGTGGCGGGCCGGCGCGCCCGCGCCATCGAAGGCCTTGCCTCTGGGGCTGTGGTCGTGGTGGAGCCGGGCACCCTGATGGAGGCGGTGCTGCTGGAGCGCCGTAAAGCGCTACGCTTCGCGGTTGGGGCCGAACTCATCTTCGACGAGCTCACCTCGGCGCTGGTCGACTTGGGCTACGAGCGCGTCGATCAGGTGGAAGACCCGGGTGAATTCTCGGTGCGGGGCGGGATTCTCGATCTCTTTCCGTCCACAGAAGCCGATCCCGTGCGGGTGGAGTTCTGGGGTGACGAGGTGGAGAGTCTGCGCGCCTTTTCCGCCTACACGCAGCGCTCGCTGGAAACCCGGGAACAGGTGACCCTCTACCCGGCGGCGGAGGACCACGAGGCACCCTATGTCGGCGTCCTCGATCTGTTGCCGGAGCAGGCCCGCGTGATCCGGATCGATCCGGGCCGAGCTGTCGGCCGCATTGAACAGTTCCGTACCGACATGGGAGACGTCTTTCAGGACCACGTGGACGAGGAGCGCTACCTGGATTGGGAGAAGGTGGCGGCCAAGCTGGAGTCCTTCGTCTCCCTCACGCTGGAACGCGGCACGCCGCGGGAAGACGACGAGCCGGGCGCCCCCGAGGCCGCCGCCGAACCGTCCATGGCTGCGTCTTCGTCCGCGGCGTCCGCAGAGCCCGCGCCCGTCGAGGCAGAGTCACCCGAGCCCGTTGGTGCCGGAGTGGTTTCTCTGGAAGTATCGGCGCGAAGCGGGGAGCTCTCGGCTACCAATCTTCCCGAGGCCGAGCGGGAACTGGAGCGGCTGTCGAGTGACGGTTACCGGGTGGTGGTCGCCTTCACCCAGCGCGCCGAAGCCGAGCGCGCCGGCTACATCCTCACCCGGGTCAGCGGACGCACCGCCGGCCCGGCCGAGATTCCCACCGAACCCGGTCTGACCTTTCTGAACGCGGCCCACCAGCGCCCCTTCCTGCTTCCTGGGGCCCGTTTGGCCCTGGTGACGGAGGGACAGATATTTCCCCGCCGCCGCAAAGCTGCCAAGGAGCGGCGGCTGGTCATCGGTGCCGAACTGTCGAGCTTTCGCGACCTGCGCAAAGGCGATTACGTGGTGCACGAGGACCACGGGGTGGGGCGCTTCGACGGTATCTCCACCAAGACCGTATCCGGGGTTACCCGCGATTACCTGGACCTCGCCTTCAAAGGCGGGGATATGCTCTACATTCCCCACGACCAGATCGAGAAGGTCAGCCGCTACGTGGGCGCGGGCGCAGGCGAGCCTTCGCTCTCCAAACTGGGGGGCCGCGCCTGGGACCACGTAAAGAGCCGCGCGCGCAAGGCTGTGCGCGAGATGGCCGGGGAATTGCTGCAGCTCTACGCCCAGCGCCAGACCGTCACCGGTTACCCCTTCTCCGAGGACGGGGAGTGGCAGCGGCGCTTCGAAATGGGCTTTCCCTATCAGGAGACGGCCGATCAGCAGCGCGCCATAGATGCGGTCAAAGACGATCTGGAAGCGCCCCGGCCTATGGACCGGCTGATCTGTGGGGACGTGGGCTACGGCAAGACGGAAGTTGCGTTACGCGGCGCGTTCAAGGTGGTGATGGACGGCAAGCAGGTGATGGTTCTCGTGCCCACCACGATTCTGGCGCAGCAGCATTACGGCACCTTCCGGGAGCGCTTCGACCAGTTCCCGGTTACTGTGGAGATGATCTCCCGCTTTCGCTCGCCCAAGGATCAGAAGCGCATCATCAAGGATTTCGCCGAGGGGCGGGTCGACGTGCTGATCGGCACGCACCGCCTGCTTAGCCAAGACGTGAAGCCAAAGGATCTGGGACTGGTGATCCTCGACGAGGAGCAGCGTTTCGGGGTTTCGCAGAAGGAGCTGCTCCGCCGGCTCAAGCTCAAGGTGGACGTGCTCACCATGTCGGCCACGCCCATTCCCCGAACCCTGCAGATGTCGCTGGCTGGGGTGCGCGACGTCTCGGTGATCGAGACTCCCCCGCGGGACCGCCATCCCATCCAGACCTACGTGGGCTTCTACGATGAGGGTATGGTCAAGCGCGCCATCGAGCGCGAGATCGACCGCGGCGGCCAGGTCTTCTACCTGCACAACCGGGTGGAAACCATCGACGACGCCGCCTTGCGGCTGCGGGAACTGCTTCCCCACTCCCGTTTCGGTGTGGCCCACGGTCAGATGGCTGAGCACGAGCTGGAAACGGTGATGACCGCCTTTCTCCGCGGCGACTACGACGTGCTGGTCACCACTACCATCATCGAGAGCGGCCTTGACATCCCGAACGCCAACACTCTGGTGGTCGAACGGGCCGACCTGCTCGGGCTGGCCCAGCTCTACCAACTTCGCGGCCGCATCGGCCGCTCCAATCGGGTGGCGCACGCCTTTCTCTTTCACCCCGACGAAGCCGCGCTTACCGAAGAGGCCATGGCGCGTTTGTCGACCCTCGCCGATTACACCGAGCTTGGCGCGGGTTTCAAGATCGCCATGCGTGACCTGGAGATACGGGGTGCCGGCAACCTGCTGGGTGACGAGCAGTCGGGACACATCGCCGCGGTCGGTTTCGAGATGTACCTTTCCATGCTCAATGAGACCGTCGAGGCGCTGCAGGGCCGGGAGCCCACAGAAGAGAAGATTCCCCGGGTGGACGTGGGCGTCAGCGCCTACGTGCCCCGAGAGTACATCGGTTACGAGGCCGCCCGGGTGGACCTGCACCGCCGCATCGCCGCCGCCGAAAGCGCGGAAGAGCTGCAATCTCTGCGTGAGGAACTGGCCGACCGCTTTGGAGAGGTCCCGGAACCCGTCGACAATCTGATCTTCCTAGGCGAGGTGCGCACGGCCCTGCAGAAGCTCGAGGCCGACTCCCTTTCGGTCCGGCAGCAGAAGTTGACCGTTATCGGGCTGCGGCTGCCGTCGGGCAGCCGGGAGGCCCTGGGGAAGGCGGACCGCAGGTACGTTTACGCGCCTGCCAGCGGGGTGCTTTCGTTCGGTTTGCGAGGCGAGAAAACCCCGATCCGGCAGGTGGTCGAGCAAATCCTCGGTGATATACTCTCGCTCTGCTCCGAGCGAGTTCAGGGCGCAGCTTGAGCGCCATTCCACATGTACGAAGCGGAACCCGAGGAAGGGGATTCATGAAGTTTGACGTCTATAGGAAGGTGCTCGGGGCGGCGGGTATCTTGGTGCTTGCGCTGCTGGCCTTCGGCTGCGGCGGTGAAGAACTCTCTAGCGATCTGGCCGCCAAGGTGGGCGAGACGGAGATCACGGTGGAGCAGTTGGATACCCGGGTCGCCGAGATCCAGGCGCAGCTTGGCGAACAGGTCCCGACCGAAGAGCAAGATCCTGAAGGTTTCGAGACCTTCCGCCAGCAGGTGCTCGACTACCTGATCACCGTTGAGCTCGTGAACCAGAAGGCGACGGAAGCCGGCATCACGGTCTCCGACGAAGAGGTCGACACCCAGGTGGAGCAGATCAAAGGCATGTTTGGCGGTGACGACGCCAAGTTCGAAGAGGCTATCGCCGAGCAGAACCTCACCGTCGCAGAACTGCGCGACAACCTGCGCGAGCAGGAGCTGATAAAGAAGATGATCGAAGAGGCCACGAAGGACGTTGAGGTTTCGCAAGAAGAGGTCGAGGCCAGTTACGAGGAGAAGAAGGAGTCGCTGCAGGTCGGTGAGACCCGCAAGACGCGCCACATCCTGTTCTCACCGGGCAGCTTGGCCGAAGAGCCCGGCGCTGAAGTGACTGACGCCGAATGGCAGGCTGCGCTGGAAGAGGCCCAGCAGGTTCGCGAGGAAATCATGGGCGGCGCCGACTTCGCCGAGATGGCCAAGCAGCACTCCGACGATCCCGGGTCCAAGGAAGAGGGCGGCGATCTGGGCAACGTTCAGAAGGGCACCATGGTTCCTGAGTTCGACGAGACCGTCTTCAGCCAGGAAGAGGGCGTGATCTCCGAGCCGGTCAAGACCCAGTTCGGCTACCACCTGATTCAGGTTCAGGAGATCAATCCGGAGCGGACTCCGAGCCTGGAAGAAGTCCAGGAGGCGCTCAAGGCGGAACTCGAGGACGAGGCCAAGCGCGTCGCCTGGGAAGATTGGCTGAAGAGCACCCGCGAAGAACTGAACGTGGTGGTTCAGGACGGTCTGGAGTACGTGACCACCACGACCGAAGCCGCCGATGATACCGCCGCCACCGACCAGGGCGTGACGGACGATTCCACCGAGACCACGGTTGAGGAGACGACCGAGACCACGGAGTAGCGGCGCGACTATCTTCCCCGGGCAACCGGATATGAGCAGCAAACGTGAGGGCGGGCAACCGCCCTCACGCTGTTTTACGGGTGGGAGTAGCCCATCGGGCACCGGACCCATCGCGGCGAAGTTCGGGCAAGTCATTGGAGGTGGCGGTGAGCGGCTCTAGACTGGTGGACGACGGTTCGGGAGAGCAGCGGGAGGAAATTCTCCGCCAGCTGGCGCGGCTCTATGACCTGACGGTTACGCTGCGCCGCGAATGTCCCTGGGACCGCAAGCAGACCCAGGAGGACATCATCTCCTACACGCTCGAAGAGGTGTACGAGTTGGCCGACGCACTCGCCTCCGAGCATCCCGACCGTGATCTCGAGATCCAGGGAGAGCTGGGCGACCTGCTCTTTCAGGTGTACTTCATGGCGCGCGTGGCCGAGCAGGAGGGTCGCTACCACCTGGGCGACGTGGCCGGCTCGATCCACGACAAACTGGTGAGGCGCCATCCGCACATCTTCGCCGAGTCCGAGGCCGAGACCGCCGAGGACGTCCGCCGCACTTGGGACGAGGTCAAACGCACGACCGAAGGACGCGAGGGCATCTTCCACGCGATTCCCGAATCTTTCCCCGCCACTCTCTTCGCTCAGAAACTGCAACAGCGCGCGGCTTCGGTCGGTTTCGATTGGCGCGCAGCGCGGGACGTCTTGGGGAAGGTCGAAGAGGAGAGCCGAGAGCTCGAGGAGTTGCTCGACGGATCGGGTTCCCCCCGGGAGATTCACGAAGAAGCCGGCGATCTGCTGTTCGCAGTGCTGAATCTCGTGCGTAAAGTGGGGGCGGACCCCGAGTTGGCGCTGCGGGATTCGGCCTGCCGTTTTCGCAGCCGGGTGGAGGAAGCGGCGCGGCTCGCAGGCGAAGAGGGCGTGGTGTTCGCCGATTTGGAACTGGAGCAGCAGGAGAACTATTACCAGAAGGCAAAGCGGGCGTTGAGGGGAGAGCAGCGATGACCGTGATCATGGACGTCTTTGGCCGCCAGATTCTGGATTCCCGGGGTAATCCGACCGTAGAGGTGGAGGTTGAACTGGCGGACGGGTCGCGTGGGCGGGCGGCCGTTCCCTCCGGGGCTTCCACCGGCCGGTTCGAAGCGGCGGAACTGAGAGACGAAGAAGAAGCCTACGGGGGCAAGGGCGTGCTGAACGCCGTGGCCAACGTGCAGGGCGAGATCGCGGACGCGCTGGTCGGTCTGGACGCCATCAATCAGCGCGAGGTCGATCGGGTGCTGATCGAACTGGACCGCACCCAGAACAAGGGACGCCTGGGGGCCAACGCCATTCTGGGCGCGTCTCTGGCGGTGGCCAAGGCCGCTTCCCAATCGCTCTGCTTCCCGCTCTATCAGTACCTCGGCGGCGTGAACGCCTATCAACTGCCCGTGCCCATGATGAACATCGTGAACGGCGGGGCGCACGCCAATAACAACATCGATCTGCAGGAGTTCATGATCATGCCGGCAGGCGCGCGCTCCTTTGGCGATGCCCTGCGCATGGGCGCCGAAGTCTTCCAGGAGTTGAAGAAGGTCCTCACTGAACGGGGTATGCCCACCCAGGTAGGAGACGAGGGCGGTTTCGCCCCCAACCTGAACGGCAGCGAAGAAGCCATCGAGATGATCCTGCAGGCGGTGGAACGCGCCAAGTATCGGCCGGGCGAAGACATCTTCATCGCCATCGATGCAGCCGCCAGCGAGTTCTTCGACGCGGATGACGGAACCTACGTGCTCGCGGGCGAGGGCCGCACTCTGGGACCGGCGGAGATGGTCGACTATCTGGCCGGACTCTGCGAGAAGTACCCCATCATCAGCCTTGAGGACGGCGTCGCCGAGGACGATTGGGAAGGTTGGGCCACCTTGACCGACCGGCTGGGGGACAAGATCCAACTGGTGGGCGATGACCTGTTCGTGACCAACACCGACCGCCTCTCCCGGGGCATCGAGCTGGGCGTGGCCAACAGCATCCTAATCAAGGTCAACCAGATCGGCACGCTTTCGGAGACCCTGGACGCGATGATGATGGCCCACCGCGCGGCCTACACCACGGTGATCAGCCACCGCTCGGGCGAGACCGAGGACGCGACCATCGCCGACCTGGCCGTGGCCACCAACGCGGGCCAGATCAAGACCGGCGCCCCCTCGCGGGGTGAGCGCACCGCCAAGTACAACCAGCTGCTGCGTATCGAGGAGCAATTGGGGGAGGATGCGCTTTATCCGGGAATGGCGGCGTTCTTCAATCTCGAGCGGGGCTGAGCTGAACCGGTCTGCTCTTGCAGGAGATTAGAGGTCGAGCCGGAATTTGTTCTCGATGAAGAACTCATCTGCCAATAGAGTTGCGTCTTCAAGCGGGATTCCGGAAGCGCGGTCTGGTGCCCCTGGGGGCGCGCCGACGAGCGCATCCGAGGCTCCGTCACCTGAGGCCCCCTCGCCTGCGAAGGGCCACGGCAGAGGCCGTCGCCGTCTGGCCTACGTCATCGGTTTCCTGGTGATGATCCCGCTCGGCTTCTTCGTGAACGCCGGGCCTTATCAGGACTACCAGCAGGTGCGCGAGCAGTTGCGGGCTGAAGAAGAAGAGGTGGCTCTGCTCGAGAACGAGAACGCCACCTACGTGGGCGAGATCGAGCGCCTGCAGAAGGACAGTTACGTCGAGGCGCTGGCCCGCCGGGAACTGACCTACGCCCGCCCGGGCGAAGACGTCTTCATCGTCAAGAACCTCCCGGACGGCCCTGTCGAGACGGCAGAGAGATCGGCCGAAGAGACAGGCGGTCCTTTGGAATCCATGGTGCGCTCGCTCGGAGGCCTGTTCTAGGCGACGATCTGTCGGGGGAGTTGACCTGGCGCGGGAAACCCCAACCGAGTCTCAGCATAGGGTCCTCCGAGGGCAACTGGGTAGGCCCGCGCGCGCGGTGGCCGGCATTCCCGTATCGTGCCCTTACGGCTTTCCGGCCGTAGTCGAAACCTATCCGTACCTCCCGGACGGCGCTCCTTTTCCCACGCTGCTCTATCTCACCTGCTCTTCCGCCGTGGAAGCGGCGGGCGCGGCCGAGAGCCGGGGTGGAATGGCCGACCTCCGACGGCGGGTCGCTGGGGACACTGGGCTCGCCGACGCTCTCGACGCCCTTGAGAGGGAGTATCGAGAGCGACGTATCCGCCTGGCGGAGAGTCAAGCGGCCGCTGGCGCTCTGCCTCGGGAAAGCCGCGTCGATTCCGGAGCGGTGCTCGAAGCCGGTATCGGCGGACCGACTCCGCCGGATCGGGTCAGCTGCCTGCACGCCCTCATCGCCGCTCTACTGGTGTTCGCGGGTCCGGCCGGAGATGTCGCCGGCCGGGCCACCGGGCCCCGGAGCGATGTGCCCCAGGCCGTGGAGCAGTGGCGCACCCTGCTCGAGTCGTTCGAACCGCTCTGGTGCTTGGACGTTCGCTGCGCCCACTTCCTCCCAAACCGGGACCGGCGGGCGGTCATAGACGTGGGCACCAACTCAGTGCGGCTGTTGGTGGCGGAGATGGGAGCCTCGGAGCCTGCCGGCGACTCGACGCCTGCACGCGACTCGATGCCTGCCGGACACTCGGAGCGGGGCGATCGCGGCGAACCACGGCCGCCGTATCAGGTGCTGGCTCGTGACGCAGTGGTGACCCGTCTCGGGGAAGGACTGGCTCCCGGAGGGGCCCTGCTACCGGAGGCTGCCGGGCGCACCACGGCGACGGTGGGCCACTATGTGCAGCGTGCCCGCACGCTCGGAGCGCAGACCGTCACCCTGATCGCCACCAGCGCCGCCCGTGAGGCCGTTGACGGCCGCGATTTCGTCGAACGGATGGGCCACGAGTTTGGTGTGAACGCTGAGGTCGTGAGCGGCGAGCAGGAAGCCCGGCTCACCTTCCTGGGGGCGGGCGACGCCTGCGGGGACGCCGTGCTCATCGACCCGGGCGGGGGCAGCACCGAGATCATCTGGTGCGGGGCGGACGCCCTCACGAGCGCCCGTAGCGCTGCAGCCGGGGCCGTGCGGATGACCGAGGGCTATCTTCACTCGGATCCGCCGACCGAGACCGAACGCGCGGCCGCCCGCGCCGCCGCTCTCGAGGCCTTTGGCCATGCTTTCGCGGAGATGCCGGCACCCCCGAGGTCCGAGACTATCGTCGGCGTCGCCGGCACGGTAACTACCCTCGCCTGCCTTGCCCTTGGCCTAACGGCCTATGACCCCGAGCGGGTGCACGGATCGACCCTAACCCGTGCTCAGATCGCCGAACTCGTCGACCGACTGGCGGCCATGCCCGAGGCCGAACGCGCCGCTCTACACTGCATTCAACCGGGCCGCGCAGGAGTGATAATCGGGGGCGGAGAGGTGCTCCTGGCAGCGATGGACTTCCTGGGAGCTTCGCGGCTGAGGGTCTCGGAGCGCGATCTGCTCGACGGAGCCCTGCTGGCGCAGGCTGGGGCCGGGGCGTAGCGGCGAAGTGGGCTTCAGGAGTCGCTGGTAAAATCGCTGTCGGTTCCCGGTGATCCGCCGGGGACGCTCCTGCCGGAGTGGCGGAATGGCAGACGCAACGGTCTTAAACACCGTAGGGGAGACCCGTCCGGGTTCGAATCCCGGCTCCGGCATTATCAGGTTTTGCAGGGGATTCTTGCCTATGCGGGATGCTACCGCAAGCCTCTAGTTTTCCGAATTGCCGCACAACTGCCGCACACGTCATTTACTGCCGTCCGCGGGCACGTTGTAAGCGGTGTCCAGGTGCGCGGCCGCCTGCTGGTCAGCGCCGGGAAGAAGATGTCCGTATAGGTCGGCGGTGATCGCTATGGTCGAATGGCCGGCCCGGGCGGAGACCACCTTAAGCGGGACCCCGCGGAGTAGCAGGTGGGTGACGTGTCCATGCCTTAGATCGTGGAAGCGGGCCCGCGGGCGGTTGTGCTTCCGAATCATGGCCGAGAAGGCGCTGGTCAGCGTGGAAGGCCGCCACGGGTACCCGTCAGCCGCGGGCAGGATCAGATCGTTGTCCTGGTAGCCGGCGCCCAACAGCAGGCGGTGTTCGTTCTGCGCCTTGCGGTGCTCCTTCAACGCTTTGACCACGAACCCGGGCAGGCATACGGTGCGCCGACTCTCGCGGCTCTTAGGTTCTTTGAAGCTGAGACCCTCCCGCGTCTCAGACAGTGAACGCTCGACCGTTGCTTCGCCGGTCTCGAGTTTCACGTCTGACCAGCGAAGCGCCAAGAGCTCGCCACGCCGTAGGCCCGTGCCGATGGCGAGCAGCACAGGCATGTGGAGCGGGGTTCCCACCACGGTGTCGAGCAGCTGCACCGTCTCATTCTCGGTCAGCACCTTCAGGTTACCGCCACGCTCCACCTTGGGCGGTGTCACGGCGTCCGTTGGATTCACTGCGAGCATGCGCAACTTAACGGCCACCCCCAAGGCCTCCCGGAGAACGCGGTGGATGTGTAGCACGGTCCGAGGCGACAACCCGGTCGGCTGCTCGTCGCCGGTCGGCTGCTTTACCCTGCCACGGTCGAGACGATCAGAGTAGAACGTCTGGATGTCGATCGGCCGCAGCTTGTCGAGCTGGATCTCACCGAGGCATGGCTCGAGGTGTAGCCGCACGATGTCCCGATAGCCCTGGAGGGAACGGGGGGAGACGTGGTGACGAGCATGGTCTTCAAGCCAACGTTGCAGAAAATCGCCCAGCGTCATCTTCGCCGGCGGGACATAGACTCCGAGGTCGCGTTCCCGGGATAGGCGGGTGTGTTCCTGCCCCGCCTGCCGCTTGGTTCCGCGGAAGCTGTGAAAGGTGCGTACCTGCTTCCCGGTCGATGGATCGATGCCCTGGCTTACGCAGATCTCCCAGTAGTTATGCCCCCGCTTGCGGATGCTCACTTTGACCCCCTTGGTTTGATCCACTTGCGGACGTTGGTTTCATCCGAACCGACCACGGCGGCAATCTCTTCCGCCGTCCGTCCTTCCTTGGCGAGCTTGCGGGCGGTGCGCTTGCGCTCGTCGTACTTCTTCTGAGCGGACAACTTGGCGCACCTAGAGGTGCAGTAGAGGAGCTCTCCCGCCGTGCGGTGAAAACCTTTCTTGGCTCCGCCTTGCTGACGATAGAAGAGGGTCCCGCAACGCTGGCAGGTGTGGTACTCGGCGCCTTCGGCGATGTGGTTAGCAAGCTGGAGACAAAGTAACGAGTAGAGGGCCGGTTCCTCCCGAGGCATGGTAAAGCTGCTGGGGTTCCCCATCAGACCGTTTTGGGACTCATACATGACGGGTTTTATATGAAATACGCTAAGAGCGGCCGACAGAAACGACACAAAGAAGTAGTACATCTGCCCTACGCCGTGCCGCGCGATGTCGTGGGGAATGGGTTTTAGGGTAATGTCTTGGGCGTCACTTCAAACCGATACGGTCGCGGTGCTTCGCAAGCAAAGTGTACGGCCTCCCGGGCGGCCGTCCAAGGTCTTCCGCGGGTCTGCGCTTGCGCTGCCGATGCGTGACCAGTCGATCAGCGCTGTCGTGACCGATCCTCCGTACGACAACATGATCGACTACTCAGATGCATCTGACCTGTTTTACGTTTGGCTCAAACGGGCTCTTCACACCACCCATGCCTGGTTCTCCTTCACAGCCGATCCTTACCATGTCCAAGAGAAGACGGAGGAGATCATCGTCAAACGCGGCGGGGTTGCAGTCGGGGACCACCGCACGCGTGAGTTCTACGACACGATGATCGCCAGGGCGTTCGGTGAGGCGCAGCGGGTCGTTCACCCTGACGGAGTTGTCACCATTGTCTTCGGCCATGGGGACCCGCAGGTGTGGCACCGTCTGCTCGGCGCAATCACAAAGGCTGGTCTAGTGCTCACGGGCTCATGGCCCGCAAAGACCGAGTCCGGGGGCAACGCTGGGTCAGCAAACATCGTTACTACCCTCACGATGGCCTGCCGGCCAGCTCCGTCGAGCCGCCCGGAGGGTCGGGCAAACCTGGTCGAGGCCGAGGTGCGTCGTGAGGTTAAGGCGCGCGTTCCAGCGTGGGACGCCGCCGGTCTTGCACCGACTGATCAACGGATGGCGTCCGCCGGTCCCGCGATGGAGGTTGTCGGCCAATACAGCAGGGTGCTGGACAACCGAGGGGAGCCCGTCGAGCCGGACCGGTACCTCCTTGTAGCTCGCCGAGCGGTTGATGAAGCTGCCGCCATACAAATAGACGACCTGCCGTTGGAAACGTTCGACTCCCGTACCCGGTTCGCTCTCTCATGGGCGCGTTTGTACGGCCGGTCCGTCGCTCCTAGTCCGAGGCCCGTTGGGAATCGCTTGCAGCTGACCTCCCCATGGAGAAACTGAAAGGCATACTTGCCGATGCGGACAAAGGCACACGCTTTGCCTACTCACGGGACTTCAAGGGTGACATCAACGATGCCTCAGCGGCTATCGACGTTGCCATGGCCATGGCCAAAGCTTGGCCGGCAGGGCTAGACGCGGTGGGCGAGGTGCTCGCTTGGTCCCGCCGGAGCATCGAGGATCCGTATCTGTGGGCGGCCATGGGGTACCTGTCTGCGAAGCTCCCAGAAGCCGATCCAGACGCGATCGCGTGGACTGGGCTCATGCGCAACAGGCGAGGGGTCGGGGCGCTGGCCCACGATGCCCGTGCCGGCTTTCGACGTGACACGCAGAATCGGAAGATAGAGGCCGCGCAGGGATCACTCTTCAATCAACCAGGAGAGGATGAGCCGTGAGGCAGGCAGTCACACCGTGGTGGGAGACCCTCAAGATCCGGCCAGAGGTCCTGCGCTCCGGTGGATCAATCGATGACGTTCAGATGTCTCTCTTCCAGGCCGCCTATGGGACTGTCGCTGAACAACCAGCGTACGCTGACCCCGCGTACTATGGCGAGATTACTCACCCTTCGCCGCAGTTCATCGACCTCATGGCCAAGGTCATCGTGCGGCTCGGAGGGGGCGGTGCCTTTACGGCCGCTCCGGCTCTCTGGCGACTCGACCAGGCGATGGGGGGCGGCAAGTCCCACGGGCTTATCGGTCTCTACCACGCAGCTGCGGCTCCAGAGGCCATGCTACGCACAGACATTGGTGAGGCGGCGTTCGCGCAGGGAGAGAAGATTGTCGGAGGCCACATGGCTCCGGGACTGGGGCAGCCTCAGGTAGTAATCCTTGCCTGTGACAATATGACGGCAGGCAAAGGCGTTGCCGAGCATGACGGCCCCGCAATGTCCCTGCACGAGCGCTTCCTTTGGCGCCTTTTCGGGGGAGACGCGGCGCTGTTCAAGCGCTATCAGCCCTACCACGCTGATAAGTTGAAGCTTGTCGATGCGCTGATGGCGGTGGGCAGGCCAGTACTGATTCTTGTTGACGAGATCATGGACTACATCCGTCAGCTTTCCGACACAGCGCTCCACGACTTGGCTGTCAGGGATATGGCGTTCCTCCGGGCCCTGCTCGACGTGGTCAACGACGTGCCCCACGTTGCGATGGTTGTTGTGATGATCGCGTCCGAGAAAGACAGTATGGACCTCGATGAAGAGGGTTTCTCGCGCCGGGGGGAGCTGGACCAGCTGTTGAATCGCAACGGGAAGCCCGCGACCATTAACGATAACACGGACTTCTCGGCCATTCTGCGTCGTCGCCTCTTTGAGAACCATCCGGCGCATGAAGTGCTGGCCGCGACAACCAAGTTGTTCGAACAGCAAATGGCAGAACCATGGAAGTCGAAGGTGTTCGACGCGCTGGGGATGCCGTGGACGCGTGAGTGGGGAGCACAGTTGGAGCGCTGTTATCCATTCCACCCTCAGCTCATCCATTACGCGGAACAGGAGTGGTCGAAGCTCGCAGGCTTCCAGCGTGTACGGTCGACCATCCGCGTCTTCGCTGCCACGGTGTTCGCTCTGGCTCTGCGGGCCAAGCAGGGGGGGTGGACGCCGCTGCTGATTGGACCCGGTGATGTGTGGTCCTCTCCGAGCCGAATGTCCGTGAGGCGGTCATAGGATCAGGTCTTATCGCGGATGTTCGTGCGCAGGCCAACTATCGGCAACTTGCGTCCACTGACATCGTCGGGACGAACGATGAGTCTGGTTCCGCCCGGTTACTAGATCGGGAGCGTACCGGTGCGCTGTTTGTGTCAACCAACCCTCGGGCTGCCGAGCGTGCCGCTACGTGTTTGTTCTTGTGCTCCGTTGTTGGCCCCCGCGGTGGCGGCCGGCAAGGAGCTACCGAGTCGGAGCTGAAAGCGGCGATCTTCGTGCCAGACGCCTCTTTTGCCTATGCCGACGCCGATGGGATTGTGAGTGAACTCAAGGACACCGAAGGTGGCGGGCTGGCTTCCGTGGAGGTGATTCCCGGAAAAGGGGGGCAGCCCTCTCGTCTCTTCATGTCGACTCGTCAGACCTTGAACATGCTTGTGCGTGCGGCGCGCAGTACGGTAAGTGATGAGGACCGGGATGCTGAGATCGCCCGTACGGCGGAACGCCTTGCTTCGACCGGTCCGTTCAGGGCGAAGCTCTTTGTTAGTGCAGATCTGAACCGCTCGCCTCGGGAAGTGCTTGCGACTTCCGGCATCGACGACGCCCGGATGACTCGAATTGTCGTGCTCGACCCACGCCAATTCTCGCTGTTGAACGGGGTTGACCAGGACACGCGGGCAGCAATCCGAGCCGCGATGGGGATCGGCTGTGACAAGCTCACTGTCCAGTGGGCCTCCTCTGCAGCGTTCGCGGTCGTCAACACCCAGCGCCGCCAGAACGCCCGCAAGGCGGCCGTCGCTCTCCTGGCGTGGGGTCGTGTCTCCGAGATGACCGAAGTAAGAGGAGACGATGAGCTGGCCGAGAAGGCCAAGGACGAGGTGAGAGAGGCCCGGCGACAGCTTGAGGGTACTGTCAAACGGGCGTTCCAGCATATCCTCTACCTCGACCTCGGGCAGGAGAACGACGGCGAGCCGCGGGTCGACAAGACCATAACCTTGGAGCAAGAGAACCAGACCGCGCTTGATGGAACAGTGGTTTGGAAGGCATTAGTCGAGGCTGAGAAGGCGTTCGACATCAGCCAGTTCACTGGAAAGGCTTTGGTGCATAACCTCCGCGACGACGACTACGACAAGCCGCTTGACGAGATTCGTGACCTCTTCTGGAGTGCTCCACGTATGCCGTTGCTTCCTGAGGGAGACGCGGATCTGCAGCGAGCCATCTACGAAGCTGTCAACAGCGGAGCCTTGCGACTCGTCGGAGCAGATGGGGTCGAGCGCGCCGTGACTCGACCAGGCGAGATTGCGGTGGGTCAGCCGGGTCTGCGCCTGGCAAAATGTGTGAGCGCGCCGATTCCGGAGGGCCAGGGATCCGGCGGCGAGTCAGGAGCAGGCGCCGAGGGAGGCTTTGCGCCTGGTGTCGCGCCAGGCGCGGGAGTGGGCGTGGTGGCCCCGCCGGCCGAGGTCGAGGTGGCATTCTCGTTCATGGGTTTGAGCCTGGCAGTTGAGGACAAGCGGGATGGGCTGTTCGCCCTGTTTCAGGCTCTCACCAACTGCGTCGACGACAATGGCGCGTCGTTTGCCCAAATGCAACTGAAGATCCTGGTCAGACCCGACTTGGCAACCGAACTTGCGGATCTGGTTCGTGCGTTAGGAGGGAACCCGAGTGTGCGGGAACTGTGAACCCGACCTGCAATGTTGCGCGGCCCTATTGGCGGGCGAGGTGAGATAGCGGGACCACAGGTCGAACTGGGGCCAGTCGCTCGCTGACGCCGATGTCGCCTCAGCACCCGAGCTGTTCTGAGCTGGACCTATGGGCCGCGACCACGCCTACCCTCATCTGGCGCGGCACAGAGCAGTCACGCGTGGCACACGATTCCGCGATGGTGAGCGTTCCCGAAATGAAAGTGAGGTCTGGTGGTGTCTGACCGGCTTGATGGGGACTGACGATCATCAGGCTTCGTCGGGTCGTCCTATGTTTCGACCGTAACGGTAATGCTCTTCGGCGTCGGCTCGGGTAGCGCCCACTTCTGTATGTAGATGGTCCCGATGGCAGGGGGCTTCCCGGCTTCTGGCTTTTCGGTGTATCTGATGGTGTTCTTGGTTTCTTTCTCAAGTTCGAAGCTGGCCTTAATCATGGGACTTCCTTCCAGTTGTGATGAGTGGTGTTGGGGTTGTCGTGGAGTTACCCCGTTTCCGATGGCACCCTCGCATAATCGGTCGCTCAGCCCGATTCATTTCGGCCGCCTGGTCCGGTGGGTAAGCAAACCAGCGGAGCCGCAGGCGGCGCTGGTTTGTCTCAGCCTTGCAGTGTAGCGTGCTTGTCGTTCTCTGGGACGCTCCCACATCTCTTCTTGTCGCGCACCTCATCATACCCGCAGTCAGGAGACTTGAGCTACACTGCCGCCAAGGGGACGCGCTAACAAACGGGACCACGGACAGAGCCGGCCCTGTCACAAGGAGGGACGAGATGTTCAAGCGGATAGACCACGTGGAGATAGCGCCATCTGACCTGGAGCGGTCGATCGCCTTCTACACCGAGGTCTTGGGCTTCCGGATGAAAGAACGCGTGCCGATCGGCTCGCCGGCCCTGAAGCAGGTGGTGTACCTAGAGGTGGGTGACACGATGCTGGAGATGCTGGAATACGTGGACCCGGCTGCGGCCGACCATACGATCCGGGTGGGCTACCAGATGATGGCGCTGGAAGTGGACAGCATGGAGGAGACGCTGGCGTTCCTGGCCGAGAGAGGGATCGAGCCCACCCGGCCGCCCGTGGACGTGGGCGGCGGGGCCTTGCGTGCCGAGATCGTGGACGTGGACGGGCTGCCGATCGAACTGCGACAGTGGTGAGCCTCCATGGGCCGCGGCGCACTCAGCAGGTGACGTGCAGCAGGGCGTTAGACCTCGCCCGCATCCACGGCAACCAGGAGGGCCACCATCAACAGCTCGCGACTGCCCTCAGCCCGTCCTTCGGCCATTCATATGCCGAACTCGACAGCTCGGGCCTGTGCCATGTGCGATTGTCGCGCTCCACAAGGGCGCGGCTAGACGTCATTCTCAAGACTAGGAGCCCCAAGGAAACGTGGGGTGGTTCAATCTGTTGTAGCCAGTACCACGGAATCGTGAGTTTCAGAGGCTTGGGTGCTTGCTTTGCCGGCGACGGCGGTCATGGTCGGCACAGCCCCGCGTCATCCACGCATCTTCTTCTAGCACGCGCCGGCGACGAGGCCCATAATGACCGCGAATGCACCACCGCAGGCTCCGTTTCGGAGCGTGGCAACAGCTCCAGTCGGCCTGGTGTCATTCTGGGGGTGTAGAATCGGTGCTCCGACAAGAAGCTGAATATGCGCGCGCCCCGGCACCGTTGCCAGAAAGCGCTCCGTCGCGCGGACCTAAGGAGTGACGAGTGAGAATCCGCCTCATTGAGCCCGAGCCGCCCGGCATGAACGTCTTCAGCAAGGTCATGATGCCGCGTCTGGGCCTGCCGGCCATCGGCGCTGCCCTGACCAGCCAGGGTCACGACGTGGCCATCTACGTGCCGCAGTTCTCCGCTGTCGATTGGAACGATGTGTATGCATCAGACCTTGTCGGCATCTCAACGACGACCTCCACCGCGACCACCGGCTACCAGTTTGCCGACCGAGTTCGGGCGCGGGGCATCCCGGTGGTCGTCGGGGGTCCACACGTCACCTTTATGGCCGCCGAGGCACTTGAGCACGCCGACTACGTGGCCCGGGGTGAAGGTGGCGAAGCCCTCATGACCGAACTCATCGAGGCGCTCTTGGGCCAGCGTGACCTGTCCAGCATCGCCGGTCTCTCTTTTGTGCGCGATGGAGTGGTGGTGCACAACGCCGACCGCAAGCGTTGCGAGGACCTCGACACACTACCTCTTCCAGACCTGACGCTCATCCACGGCCACGAGAAGTTGCGCACGACCCCTATCATGACTAGTTGGGGCTGTCCTTTTGCCTGCAATTTCTGTTCGGTAACGGCGATGTTCGGCCGCAAGTATCGCTTCCGTTCACCCGAGAGCGTCATTGCTGAGATCAAGCTGAGCAAGGCGCGCAAGATCTTCTTCTACGACGACAACATGGCGGCCGACAAGAACCGCCTCAAGGTCCTTCTGCGCATGATGATCGACGAAGGCCTTGCGGTATCGTGGTCGGCCCAGGTGCGCACAGACGTCGTACGCGACCGTGAGTTGCTTGACCTGATGCAGCGGTCGGGATGCAAGCGCGTGTACCTGGGCCTCGAGTCGGTGAATCAAGCGACCCTCGACCACTTCCACAAGTCGCAGAGCGTCGATGACATCGTCCAGGCGATCAAGAGACTGCACGAGTTCGGCATCGACAGCCACGGCATGTTCGTGCTGGGCGCCGACGACGACACCAGGCAGACGGTGCGCGATACGGTGAGCTTCGCTCTCAAGCACCGCATCGACACGGTGATGCTCAACATCCTCACCCCATTGCCTGGAACGCCGCAGTTCCAGGCAATGGAGGAGCAAGGCCGCATCTTCGACAAGCGCTGGCACCTTTACGACGCTCACCACGTGGTGTTCACACCCAAGCGGATGACGCCCTACGAACTGCAGAGCGAGGTCGTGCGTGGCTACATGCGTTTCTACTCGAAGCGCCAGTGGCTCAAGTTTCTAGTCACCTTCCGCTTCACGAAGCTTCTTTTCTGCGGCTGGGGCATGTGGATCCTTCGCAACTGGCGAAAGGACGCCCGCAACAAGGCATTCATGGCGGCGCTCAAGCGATTGCCCTGCCCGCGCTCATGGCACATGGCCAATGGCACCGGCATCGAGAGCATTGGTCTTTAGGGCGAAAACCGGACCTGTCCCACGAGGATAAAGCCCGAGTGGGCTTGTCCTAGACTCCCAGACAAGACGCGGCGTGAGTCCTGGGCGAAGCACTTCAATACAGTGCTCGCCAGGCAGAGTTCTCAAGTCTGCAAGTTCCCGTGGGCGTTACCGCTCATGGGGGCACGGCCGTGAGATTCCTACCTCAGACAGCATGGGCAAAACGTGATCTTGCGGGATCGAGCCACTGGCGAGGTCACTTCGGGAAGAAGACAGAAGAGTCTCTGGAATCTGTGGGATTCCAAGAGTGAACCGCTCCGGGTTTCCCGGAGAATAGGCTGCTTGAGTGTGGTCTCCTTTCCCGAAAGTGTAGAATCGACGGCGCCTCAACCTGGACACGCGAGCCATGCTGGTGAACGATCGACCGACCGTCGAGGAGCTGGAGTACCACTACACTTCGGTGACCCGAGACGAACGTGACCAGCTCCTCGAAGAGCACCTGGTGACCGCGGCGCAGGGGGGAGGGCCGGTGTGGGCGTGGTTCAGGGATGACTACACGACCGCCGGCCCGGAACGGCTGGATGGCTTAGGAGAGCAAGGGGAACGGTAGAGAGGGACTCCGCCCAAGAAGGATGGAGTTAGCTCCATATCGGCCAAGGCCACCAGCGTTTCGCGGCTGGTGGCCCCCACGGGAGCGGGACGTGGGTGTTATCGCCCTGACCTTCAGCCTTGCCAGAGGGTCGTAGTCTATGGCCGCGTTGCGAACGGAGAAACTGGAATGCGTCTACTGACTCCATTCGCCGAGACCTGGGGCCGCGAGATTGCTCGCTACAGCCGCTGGACAGTGGGCTCGGCCAAGATCACCTTCGAGGGAGAGCTTCCATCCGGACCGTTCATCGCAGTGACCTGGCACAGCATGAACCTGCTCGCTCTGGCTGTCCATGCCGAATGGAGACCCCATCCGTACCGCGCCTTCATACCACCGGGTCTCGCGGGTGCGACCATGCGGGGCTGGCTTGTCGCCAGCGGAATGGAGCCCGTGCCTCTTCCGCCTGACGGGATAGGCAATCCCATAGCGGGACTGCGGCACATGGCGCGGTCGCTCGAGGCAGACTGGAGCATCGGGATCGCCCTTGATGGCCCGCACGGCCCTCCACGCAAGCTGCGTCCGGGCGCGCTGTGGGTCGCTCGCCTCTCCGGCAAGCCCCTCGTGGTGATGGGCTACGCCGCCCGACCCGCGTTTCGCGCTCCCCGCTGGGATCGTCAGCTGGTTCCACTGCCCGGCGCACGGATAGCCGTGGTCTATGAGGAACCGATCGTCATCGAGCGGCGGGCCGAAATCGATGAGGCTTTTCGCTCGCGGGTGTCGGACGCAGTCAATGCCGCCGAACAGCGCGCATGGGCCATTCTCGACTCCCATTCGGCCCTGAAGAGCGACCGTGAACGCACCTAGAATGCCGAAGCATGGCCTACGACTCAGCTCGTGCAGGTGACCATGAATTCGATTGCGGATTGGGCCAAGTCCTTCGTCGAAAACTACGGCCTGCTGGCCATCTTCGTCACCATGGTGCTGGAGTGTGCCCTTTTTCCTATCCCGAGTGAGGTCGTCGTCCCACTGGGGGGCGTGCTTGCCGCCCAACACCACGTCGCACTGTGGCAGGTTGTCGCCGTCGCGACCTTCGCCAACCTAGTGGGTTCCTTGATCATCTACCTGGTCGGGCTCTACGGGGGTCGCGAGCTCATCCTCCGCTACGGGCGCTACATTCGGCTTTCGGTCCACCATCTAGAATCCACCGAGCGCTGGTTCCAGCACCGGGGTCAGTGGACCGTCTTCTTCACGCGCATGCTGCCGGGTGTACGCTCCTTCGTTTCGCTTCCCGCCGGCATCGCGCGTATGCCGCTGCTCCGTTTCGCCCTTCTTACAACCCTCGGTTCGATTCCCTGGAATCTGGCCTTGGCCTACCTCGGCTACCTCTTCGGCTCGAACTGGAGGCAACTACAGGGCTACTTTCGTCAGTACGACCTGCTCCTCCTGGCGCTGTGTGCCTGTGCTGTCTTGGCCGTGATCGCGTGGGGGTGGTGGCATCGGCGCCGCGCGCACCCGGCCGAGTAGTGAAGCACGTGGTCGGCGGCTGTGGAAGCGCACAAGCTGGGAGGCCGAGTGAGGTCACGCGAGAGGAACGCTAGGAAGGCTCGTCGGCTGGAGACGGTGCTACGCCACGCCGAGAGCATCGATCCACTGCGGAAGCTGCGTGTGAGCCGGGTAGACGAATCGGAAGAGGAGTAGCAGCGTCACCGTGGACGTCCACCATCTCGCCATCGTGCTGGCCCCACACTCCGGAACTGGCCTCGGCTTTGTGCTCGCACGGCGGATTCTCGTCGGGCCGGGTTTAGACCGCGGCGGAAGCACCCGTGCGGGAGCCTCAGGCCAGCGCGTAGCACGCCGGTGAGCATGCCAGGCACCTACTCGTGGCGAAGCTCTCTCCCCAGGATCCTCTCCACGTCGTGCACCTTGCCCTCGAGCCGGCCGGTACCTCCGGCGCGGTCGTCGATGGTGATGTGAGTCACCACCCGTGGTGCCTTTTCCCGCATGTAACGGTGGCAGCTCATGATGAGCTGCATGACCTCGGCCTCGTCCCCCTCGATCGTGGTCTGCATGGCTCCCAGCTTAAAGGGAAGCCCGGAGGCTTCGATCAGCGGCATCATCCCCGCCACGAACTCGCCCAGTCCTTCTCCAACACCAAAGGGAGCAACAGAGAAACTGGCCAGCATGATGGACCTCCAGTCCTCTCGGAATGATTCCGCCTACGGCGCATCCGCCGCGCGGCCCTATCGGGCTCAGTGAACCACGTCTAGGTCAGGGCGTCCACCAAATCCAGATTCCGAGGCTGATGAAGAGCGCCGCAGAGATCCGCTTCATGAG
>Ga0209386_1000346_pt1 | contig 23833 bp, 19 predicted proteins | sample NGEPertwo_FD_184510 | JGI IMG/M metagenome (GOLD analysis project Ga0209386, IMG submission 184510) | Arctic peat soil microbial communities from the Barrow Environmental Observatory site, Barrow, Alaska, USA - NGEE Permafrost154B-two... | ecosystem: Environmental > Terrestrial > Soil > Wetlands...
GTCAAATGGCGTGGTGCACGTGTAACCTATTATTGAAAATCCGCCTTCTTGACAGGTAGATGCGACCATGGCAGCCCCTACTGACGATTCTATACCTTCAGAATGCATTGTAACCGCTAGACCTTCGTTGGTAGAAGCAAGCTTCTTCATTTTGCTCACAGCCTCTTTAATATTCGATGACTGCAAACACGGTAAATCTCCTCCTACGAGTAGAACACTGTCCGCTAACCTTCCAGCTTCGCCTTTTTTCAGTATATAATCAGCTGCATACTGCATACACTGGTCGAAATCACCTTCCACGTCCGAGAATATCTCTTTTATTGCTTGTGGATTTGAGATAGTGGTAAGGATTTGTTTCAGGTAATCGTTGTCCCCAAGACTATTCTGACAAATGTATACATCCCCACTATCAGCGGATACACAGCGATCAATAACATCTAGCAGGCACGCTTCGTAAAAGTCTTTTGCTTCCTCTGGCGTAAACAGCCCCCCCCGGGCAGTGGTAAGCCTAGTCTTGCTTACTCCTACTTTTGGTACTTTTGTAAAAATAACGATAGCATTCTGCATATTGTTTACTCCTCTCCAGCTTTAGTCGACAAGTCCTAGTTCTTTAATGGCTTGACAAATTTTTTTAATAAACGCGCTCCTTATGTGAGGAAATTACTAACTAACGATAGATACAATACTAATAGACAATGCAAAATGCATACCAGGTATGGGGTATATTAAAAAACCCTTTTATGTCAACGCTTGTAGAATTCAGAAGGATAGAATCCGCTCCGCCATCAGTCTCATTTTGGGAATACTTGTCTTAGTTTAGTACAAATTTAGGAGATCTTCTCTTCTGATAGTTTTAAACCAAGGGCATAGGCTTGGCCCAAATACTCACCGAGCGCGTAATATGTTCTATCCGAAGCACTGCAGATGATTGGATCTACCTTATCAATAGCTGGTACACCCTTTTCCCCAAGAACCTCCTCATCAGCCTTCACATCCACGATTTCGCCGATGAACTGAGTGTGCAAACCAATGTCAACCGTGTTCAAGAGGGTGCACTCTATCACTATGGGAAATTCTTTAACATAAGGTGCATCAACTATGTTGCTCTTCACTGGAGTAAGACCAGTCACAGAAAATTTATCGGTATTTTTTCCCGAAACAATACCGATATAGTCCGCTTCCATTGCATATTGCTTCGACGGTATGCTGATCGTAAAAGCTTTATGTTCAAGAATATTTGCATAGGTTAAACGCGACTTCTGCAAAGATACCGCGATGCAAGGCGGAGATGAACAGCATATTCCTACCCATGCTACAGTCATCATATTTGGCTCACCCTTGTTGCCGTAGCTCCCCACGACCCAAACTGGTGAGGGCATGGCATGAATGGTTGCACCTAAAGATTTTTTCATAGGTCATCAACTCTTCCTGTAACCTTGTTATACGGGATGTCCAGTCCTAGCCAAGCGTCGTAAACATCATCCGTAAAGGTCTTTAAGTTAGCGATCACGGGAATATTGATTAAGCAAGGCAATCCCTCATCAGGTGTGTTATTGCTTAATAAGCCTTTTTCGAGATTTTTGGGATTAGGGATTATGTTTTGAACATTATTGTTGAACAGCGAAGAATTGACCAAATATGCTGCAGCAACAACGTCCCAGTTATGAAAACCCTCGATATTGAATATAGTCATCATATTTTTAAACCAATACTCGCACTTTTGGGCTATATATTGAGCAATCGGCATATCATTAGACAAAAGTCTTTGATTAAATTCCTGGTTCGTAAAAAAAGCGTCAAGACAGTTATTCCCGGTTAAAATCGAAACATTTTTTCCATTTCTTAAGACACATTCAGTGGCAGCAGGATCGCATGATAAATTTAGCTCATCAAGAATCTTGCCATTAATTCTTAATTCTTTTGTAATACCTCCCATAAGGACAATTTCTGAAACATGTTCAAAAATATCGTTGTCTAACAGGTACGCGCCATACAGATTTGTAAGAGAGCCAGTAGCTAGAATAGAAATATTTCCTTTGTTTGAGGTTACCGTTTTCACAATAAAATCAGCTGCAGCACTTTTCAAACTATGTTTATTAGCACTACCTTTGACAAGCTCTATGTCAGAACGACCGAGCTCTTTGAGCATCAAGGCTGTATTAGCGTAAACTGTATCGACATCACTATTTCCATAGGTTGAGGTTATTCCACATAGTTCTATGTCCCGTTTTCCTAACAGATATAACAATGCCAAACCATCATCAACGTCGCAGCCTTCAATCCCCATTGTATTATCACAGTCATAAATAATTTTTTTCATTTCTTGGTAAATCTCCTACTTTTTAATAATTCTATACGACCGTTGCGAGGTGGCAATTTCCTAGATAGAATATTCAGCCATCTCGCTTAAAAGCTGTTGGAAAACATGATTTAATGAATCCTGTCTCTATATACATTTCAATCTTCTCAAAGGTATCCCCATTGACTAACACCCGCCCAGGCTTAGTGTACTCCGTCCAAGCCATGGCACACCAGGAGACGGCACGTAAAGTATTGAAAAATTTAAAACTCTCCACACGTTCTGTTAGGGTTTTGATATGTGGACAAGGGGGGAGTTCCTTTACATAACTTCTTAAAAATTGCTCCTCTTGCTCTCGGCTTAAGACGTAATTACGCTTCCATAACGTCGTTGTCGCAATAAGAAACATGCTTAGGTCTTGGGCTGGTTCACCATAAATTGGCTTTTCCCAGTCGATGAGGTGGCAACTCTGCAAATCGTTATTCACGATGAAATTATGAGAATTGACCTCAGTATTGATGACGGCTCGCCAAGGTTCTTTCTGAAAGAAGATTTCCTCTTTCTTTTTTTCTTCAGCATGTAATAACACGGTTTCAAGTAGCTTCTTAACCTGTGGATTAGCTTCTGGACAGTCAAAATAGCACGTTAACAGATTTTGTGCTTCTTGATAAATTGCGGAAAAAGAGCCATCCACTTTAACTAAATAATCAATCTCGTCCTTGAGAGACGGTACATTGTGAATTTTTGCGAAGGTAACCGCAGCTTGAGTCAGATCTGTCCTGTAATTCAAGGGTTCTCCCGGAAGATATTCCATCACGAGAACACCATAAGGAATATCATTTTTGCTATCATCAAGGTAGTAGGGTTTCGGGGTTACTCCCGAATGTTTTAACAATTCTAAGGTTTGATATTCATAGTTGATTTGGTTTAAAAGGTTCATTTGGCTCGCTGTGTTAATTCTAAATACATAATTCATTTCTGCGGTTTCGAGGAGATAATTGAGATTGTACTCTCCTTGAGCTAAGAATTTAACTTCAACTCTGCCCTGAAGATTCATCGAACGCTTAAACCGTTTACTATTAACATATTCCGCTATATGTTGGAGGAGTTGTTCATAGAGCACTCAACCACTCACCTTTCCTCAATCACCTAAATCTAAAGTAATCAGTCTTGGTTTTAGAACCCATTAAAAGAAACTTGTGACCAATCAATATCCAAGCCTACTTGATTCCCAATCTCTAAGTCAAAATAGTTACTCCCCCTAGCTACAAAAATCAAACTACCGACAGCAACTTTTAAGATACTTTGACCCCCAACGAATTTTTTTTCCGTAACCACACCGATGAGCCTATCATTCCCTGGTCTTACAATCTTAATATGTTCACTCCGAACACAGGCTTCGACCCGCCCGCCTCTCTTAAGAGCTGGAACGGTAAATCTATACCCCCCCGTCTGAAATACTCCATCATTTAATGATCCGGGTATGAAGTTACACTGCCCGAATAAGCTGGCAACCTCACGTGAGACCGGCTTATTGTATATATTTATGGGTTTATCTAGCTGAAGGAGTTTCCCATAATACATCACAGCGATTCGGTCGGCCATCATCATTGCTTCATCTCGATCATGCGTCACGAGAATTGATGTCATTCTAAATTCCTTATGGAGTTTAAGGATCAAATCACGTAGATCGTCCCTCAGTTTTGGGTCAAGGTTAGATAAGGGTTCGTCGAGAAGAAGGACTTTAGGTTCTAGGGCGAGCGCACGGGCTAAGGCAACACGTTGTTGTTGCCCCCCTGATAACTGGGAAGGATACCTCTTTTCTAAATCAGGCAGTTGCATCAGATCTAACAACTCCCGAGTTTTTTCTATTCTTTTCTTTCTGGGAGATCTTTGCATCCTTAAGCCGAAGGCTATATTTTCTGCGACGGTAAGATGCGGGAAAAGTAAGTTCTCCTGAAAGACCATAACAACATCACGTTTCTCCGCCTTAGTCTGCGTCACATCAAACCCGTCAATCCAAATGCTCCCTTTGTCCGGGTGAATAAGCCCAGAGATGAGCCTTAACATCGTTGTTTTGCCACAGCCTGAATGTCCCACAAGAGCCATAAGTTCCCTATTTTCTATTTCCATAGAAATGTTGTCAATAGCAGTTTCCTCTTTATACGTTTTAGTCAGGTTTTTTAACATAATCTTTGGCATAAGCTCTCTCCTACTTCTCCACTTATAAGTAGTAAAAGTTTGTTTTTTGTTCGGGGTCAGTAATAATCTTTTCTATTGCGAACATTAGGATTAGTGATGTCAGGATGAAAACTAAGCTTAACCCGGAAGCCACAACTCTGTCCCCTGAGTTGACAAAGGGAAATAACAATATGGGTAACGTTATAATTTTCCCCCCGCCAATTAGGTAGGTTAGAAAATACTGACTAAAAGAAACATTGAACATTAGAACTCCCGCAGAAATCATACCTGGAAATAAAAATGGCAGGGTAGTAAACCAAAACCTTTGCCACCCGTTCGCCTTTAGAGTCTTTGCCTGCTCTTCCCATTTCGTTCCCAAAGCTTTATAGATACTCGCAAAAATTCGTATACCATAAGGCAATACGATAGGTAAATGAACCAAAATAACACCAAGAAGGGTGTCAGCAAGACCATATCGGATAAAAACAATTTGAATTCCCATCCCGACAGCAACCGTTGGAATAATGATCGGTGCAAGTACCAGAATCTCTACAACTTTTTTCCCTGTAAAGCTATACGAGCCCAGAGCTTTTCCCGCTGGAATACAGATGATTAGACCTAATACTGTGACCACAAGCGAAATAAGAATACTCACTCTTAGGCTTGAGAGCATCGCACTCTGTGTGGAAAATAGGTATCTCCATCCTCTTAACCCAAATTCGCTCGGTAACAGGGCATTTGATGCCCACCCTTGACTAAAAGACCAGACAACCAAAACCAAAAATGGGAATATAAGTACCACAAGAATAGAAATTAGGACGATACGACGTAGTGCCTTTAATCTATACATTTTTTCTAACTCCATTTACCAAAATACTTTTTCGTGGACAGATAGTAGATGAAAATTATTACTGCACATACCAAGGACACTATCATGTTAATTACCATTGCAATCGGTCGAGCGGAGAGATCTGCTGAAATAAAATTCAAGTAGGCCCAGACGGGCATCGTTTTGGGATAAGTCGCACCTAATAGATAAGGGACTTCAAACGCTCCGAACGAATAAGCAAACACGATTGCTGAAGCCGAGATAATGCTTGGCATACATAAGGGGAGGATAACGTGAAATAACACCTGACCCGGTGAAGCTTTTAGATTTGTCGCTGCTTCACCTAACTTTGTGTGGATATTTCTCATGACCGTATAAACCATAAAGGTCACAAACGGTATCTCTTTCCAGATATAGATCAGGATTATCCCTAAAGCATTTTGAGTATAAAAGAAGGCCGGAAATGAAGCAGTATTTGATATCAGGCCTACCTTTAGAAATAGACGGGAGACGATACCTCCTTGTGAGAGAATAAAGACAATCATAAGCGCGGCAACCAAATGCGGAACAGCAATAGGAAATTTGTAAAGGAAAGAGATATAACTTTTCTTTACAGAAGACCTTAATAAGTAATATGCCAACATCGTTCCTATGACTGTAGCAATGGTTGTCGAAACGATTGCTATATAGAAGGTGTATCGGAGGGATCTAAAGAATTCTGGCTTTCTGAACACTTCACCATAATATCTAACCGTTAAATTTTCCTGCCCGATCGCTGGGAAATAACCTAAACTTTGTATAAAGGCTAAAACAAAGCCCCCCAGGAAGAAAATTAGAATTACTGACAAGGCCGGGGATAGATAGAGATACGCTTTTAACGAATCTCTACTGACCATTTTGTATGACCTGCTCTTTCCACAATCCTTCGATCGTTGGTATATATTCTGCTGCGATTTCTGGGAGTCGATGAGTTTGTAACTCTTCTGATGAGAGGGTAGCTATTCCTGGTTTTATTCCTTCAAGTTGTTTAAGCGACTGGGGATCAAGTTTTTTTAAATCCAGAGCGATTAAATCTCCCCAATTCTCAGGTGTATACTTGCTTAACTGAGCTTCCGGACTCAACATGAAATTGGCTAAAACAAGTGCAGCATCTTTATAGGAAGCATTAAACGGGATCGCCAAGAAGTGAGTATTCCCTATCGTTCCATGATTCCATACGTAGGTACGTACTGTATCCGGCAAAAGTCCCTGTTCGATCATCCCCGAAAAAATTGCAGGATTGTATGTCATAGTAATATCTACTTCTCCGTCTGCGAAGAGTTGATTCATCGCAGCAATGGAAGAAGGATAGGTCTTTCCTTGGCGCCAAAGATCTCCTTTAATCTCCCCAAGATAATTCCATAAGGGTTCCAACTGAGTATTAATCGTTTCTTTATTCACTTTTTCTGTATAAGGAAAAGCTTGATATCCTCCACAGAGTTCATACATCAACTGCCTAACAAAAACACTTCCTGTAAAATCAGGCAGTTCCGGGTATGTAAATCTTCCGGGATGCTCCTTCACCCACTTAAGGAGTTCTGCGCTAGATTTAGGTGGATTCTTCACTTTGGATGTGTCATAGGCAAAGACGAATTGGGCTTTACCGTAAGGGACTTCATACCCTTCAACTGGAAATCCAAAATCATTAGCAATATCGGGTGCGGTTTGATCGACATATTTTTGAAAGTTGGGTACTTTTTCAGCAAAGGGCCCCCATAGCAAGTTTGCCTGACGAGCAGTGCGGAAATTTTCACCGTTAATCCACACGAGGTCGATAGAGCCCTCCTGCTTGTTCGCTTGTTTCTCCCCGATAAGCTTATTCAAGTACTCATCTGGCCCCATTGGAACACGATTAACTTTAATCCCATATTCCTTCTGCATGGAACTGTCTACAAATGTATCGACCCAAGTATTGGTCCTCTCATCCCCTCCCCACATATAGAAATTAACCGTCGTGCCTTTTGCATCTGCCAAAATACTTTCCCAATCTTTATCCAATGGAGTTTGCTTGCCCTGAACTTGAGCTGGAACTGACTGATTGCTTGAGCATCCGGTTAATAACACGATGAGAGCCATTAGCACGATTAACAACTTTTTCATAAAGCGATCTCCTTCGTGAGTTTTATTACCATTCCATCATAAGCTACGGAAACCTTGGGATAACTCCGGAGTTCTTCTTCGATTTGTGCGACCGTAGTTGGAGAACTGTAGTGCATCGCTAGATGAGTGAGTATGGTTTGTTCTGCTTTGACCTTATGTCCTAACTCGATGGCTTCTTCAATAGACATATGGCTATGGGGATACCAGTTTTCCCCATGAAACGTTGCATCACAAATTAGTGTATCAACGCTTTGAATCTTCTCAGCTGATGATTCCGGTAATCCTGATGTATCTGTGAAATAGGCTACTCTTTTTTCTGCTTCCAGAAGAATCCCTGCTGTCTGTATACTATGCCTTGCTGGTAACACTGTGAGCTTTGCCTCTCCAAATTGATAGCTTCGTTCAAATTCCCATGTTCCGATTTCAAAAACATCGTTTAAAAAAGGGTAAGCCGACTGGAATTCATCGACCGCACTAGGAGGCAAGAAGAGCCTTAGCGGTTGTTTACGACTGAGTTTAATATAGAATTCAAGATCTCCGATTCCCCCAAAATGGTCATAATGCCAGTGGGTGATAAAAAGATAATCCAGAGATTTGATTTGCTCTTTTACTAACTGGCTTCTTAAGTCGGGGGAAGCATCAATTAATATTCTTTCTTCTCCCGTATCGATCACTGCTCCACTACGTGTACGTGCTAATTGAGGCTTCTCCTTAGCTTCCTTACACGCAATACAGTCACAATAGAACGCTGGCACTCCGGGACCAGCTCCTGTCCCTAATAATTTTAGCTCTACTGTCATAGTTACTCCTCCTCTCCCACTGTGATTGCATTTTTCATCTTAGATACCTCCAACAAATTCCATAGGAACTGGTGTGCAGTCCTCTTTATCCGGACAATCACTACATTGTTCTCTATATAATTTTGGTAACCTAAGGAAATTACAAGACTTAAACCCCACGGCTTTGTAAAAATTTTCTGCATATCCTCTAGCCACGGTCATAATGATATAAGATTCCTTCGGTACAAATTCTGATAGAGGATTTTTACAACACTTCCATGGATTCAGGACGATTTCTTTCATGAGGAGCCGACCTATCCCTTGACAGAGTTTATCTTGCTTAACCCCTAGCACCTCCAAGAAAAAGTGTTTATCTTCATACTCAACAATCTTGGCTCCTGCAACTACTCTTTCATTTTCTTTGACGATGAGCTGCTCTTTAATCTCTCCAGGAATACCCATTCCATACTCCAAGAGAATTTCACTTAATTCATTCTCATCCTGCACTTCAGCAAAAAGTATTTCGGCTACCATAATTTACATCCTAACCGCCTTTCACCCCGCTATCACTTTGTTGCTTTGCGAAACAATCAAATCTGATCGTAAGAGCTGTATGTATCATACATATACAGCAAGAATCATGCCAAGTTGAAAACCGGCATAAACCTCGCCATAATGGCCAATCTAACGTTATCTCCTCGTCTTACATTAACTAAATTGTTTTTCATTTTGGGATAAATTTTTCATTTTGACACCATTCCAGTTTTCATTGTAAAGAAATAAGATCATATTTTTAAATACGGTATAATTTCATGTGTTTTTAAATGAAAAAATATGCATACCTACCGTTAAAGGGAAGCATGCATGACTCTAGTTTCTTCAGATTAAGAATGTAGATTAACCAGGGGAATTCGCCTGCTCTTACTTGCTTAAACATACGACAACATTAAGTGAATCAAGCTACTATCTTCAATTTATTTGAAAGAGTAGTATCATCCCGGAAAAACTCTGAACGCGTCCTGTATGTGAGACTGGAGACCTGCTCTCTATAGAACAGGTCCCCGCTACAATGACTCCACTGCTTCTTGTAAAGCAACGAAATTTATTGGAGTGATAACACGAAGCTTATTTGTCAGCTTTCCCAGCATTGCTTGCAGGAGGAATTTCAGTCTTACAAAAAGGACACTTCTTTTGTTGAACTCCTCCTATGGCAGCGAGTTTCTTTTTGCAATTTGGACATTCAACGCCCTTTGATACAGCTGCAGGTCTAAAACACATTTTCAAAATACCTCCTTTTTTTATTGTATCGGAAATTATCATTGCCGCTGTTCCCTCTTACTCCTCTAGCACCTCCTTAGGCATACATGTGATATTAATGCAAAAACTGTGCCAACCTGATGACTAGGTGGCACAGTTGGCTGTATACCTGATATTTATGGGTTCTTGGTCGATTGAGTGTATAATGTTTTGATCTCTTATTGCATCCTTAAACCAAGTCTCAATGTTCCAAAACGCTGTTAAATCAAGGAAAACTGCCTAATCCTTTTTTGGGATTAAGTATCATTTTAGAACTTTCAAACCGCGTTTCCCTTTATTGACAACCCTTTCTTGCTTATTTGAGCAGCTTTGAAGGGTTTTTTGCAGTAGCATTATCAATATTATAATCTTTCAATTTTCGATAGAGTGTCGAACGGCTTATTCCTAGGATCTCTGCCGCAGCAGGTAAATAATTGTTAGCAAGTAGTAAAGCTTTCTCTATCGCGACCTTTTCCAGATTCTCAAGGCGAAGCATTTTGGTATCCGTTATTTCATCAACTTTTATAGGACAGCTGTCTAGAAGAATATAATTGGGCAGGTTCTCAGGCTTAATTATATTATCCTGGGCAGTATTCACTGCATAGATCATGGCATTTTGCAATTGTCGTACATTACCGGGCCATTCATATTCGTTAATTTTTGTTTGTGCCGCTGGACTGATTTGCTGAATTTTCCGCCCTTGTTTATTACAGTAATTATCTATAAACAACTTACTAAGAATTTCGATGTCATTACCTCGTTTACGCAAAGGTGGAATATTAATTGTCAATACTGACAGGCGGAAGTACAAATCCTCACGATATTGATTTTCTTTTACCATTCTATAGAGATCTTTATTTGTAGCGGCCACTAGCCTAAAATCTACCTTCTTATAACGTCGGCCACCTATACGCATGACTTGCTTATCTTCTAAAGTTCGAAGTAAAACAGCTTGAATCTCAAGAGGCATGTCACCTATTTCGTCAAGGAAGAGTGTTCCTCCATTGGCCAGCTCAATTTTCCCTGGTCTTCCATTGCGTTCCGCGCCTGTAAAACTGCCTCCTTCATAACCAAACAGTTCGCTTTCTATTAATTCTCGAGGCATTGCTGCACAATTAACTGCCATAAAAGTTCCTTTAGGGCGATATGTATTGTGGATAGCCTGAGCAAAAAGTTCTTTTCCCGTACCGCTTTCCCCAATCATGAGAATATTTTCCGGCAAGCTAGCAAAGCGTTGTGCTATGTCAATACTCTCCTTAAATTCTTTGTTCTCACCAAGAATATCTTTAAAGCTAAAACTGGCAATGCTTCCTGATCTATTAACTGCCAAGGCATTTATCTTTTCAATCTGAGTAAGCTTTAAAACTGCAGATACAACTTGATTAGTAGTCGAGTCCACAATCGGCCGAACATTCACCAAATAAGTCTGTTCATCATCAGCTATACAAATTGATTCTTCAACGTCAATATTCTTACCTTGCATTACCAAATCCATGATACGAGATTGACTACATAGAAATCTTTTTATATTGATTATCCCTATTTCATCCGAATTAAGCTTCAACATCCGGGTACCTTCCTTATTGATATGAATAATTAGCCCGGTTCGATCGATGCTTATAATACCCTCATCAATAAAAGCAAATGTGGTTTCTAATGCACCATGAGTGGTTATCAATTTATCATTAACAATTTTTAAATTGAGGTTGCTCTCTTTTAGCTTTTCGTTATTTATATGCAATCTGATTTGTCCACCAACAGCCGCGGCCAAGGAAGTTATTAGACCTAGTGTTTGCGAACGAAAATTTTTAAAACTTTCTAGCCAAGGTCTATCGATCAAAGGTTGACTCAAAATCAGAGTGGCGATTACTTCTCCTGATTTATCCAGTATGGGAGCAGCTGAAGCAACAATATTCTCTAAAGCTACGCAATAATGTTCAGGACCCATCAACTGTACAGGTCGCTTGAGACGTACACACAAAGAATGAACATTGGTACCTATGGTAGATTCATTCCAAACTAAACTCTCCGTAGGCACTCTCATCATATCGCCTTCCTGTAATAAAAAAGCTCCATTTTTATCGCATAAGTATAATATATAACCTGAAGTCAAAATTGTCATAACTTTAAAGGTATTAACCAGTGGCCTTGCTATTTCCAGAATTAAATTATTTTCTTCTATTGTTTCCCTGAGTTGTTTTGGACTCAAATACGAATTGTTAAGTTCCATGTAGGGGTTGACGCCCAATTCTCGAGATCTCAACCAGGAGGCACCTACTTCTTTGTTCATGTGTTCATTATCACAAGGGTCTGTATCTACATTCTGTAAAAAACTCTTTTTGCAGGATAGTATTTCTCTCCAACTTTTTTCGGATACCTTGTTATTGACTTCATCAGATAGATTCTGGTGCAAATTCGGAGTATCAAAACCTTGTTTTTTTGTAGTCACCTGCATTTTCCTCCTTTTCCAAATCGCTCGTTATATGTTGGAAACCTAGAGTAGCCGCTCATCCGTCTGTAAGTACGATACTTACGGGCTGATTATATACTTGGTAACTGACTCCGCCGAAGGATCATGAACTTCTATATATATCCATTAATTATTTTTATACCTACCATATCATTATACTATATCTAGCGTTAGGATGGGTCAAGTGTATATCACAAATTATTCAATAATATATTGGTATTTATGGAATACTTACATTATTTTATTAATTGAATTGTCCACTGGTCAAACTCCTATAAAAAGCATGCTATACTTGCATGCTTTTTGACGTCGTATCTTACTGGTACCGACTAGTAAGCGCTCATGCTTGCACCGTAAAAAATAAGATCAGGAATCATTATCCTGATCTTACCAAATCCAAGACAGGAAACCTGTCTTGTGCCACACATATCGCTAGCCGTCTGAACCATCCATAAATCAATATTGGAAGCGTCCAACCCAACGTGGCTACTTCTATCAAGAACTCAGGGATCCTACGCACGGGTGCTGTATATATCACATTAGGTACTAACTACTAAGTTAACTAGAGATGTGTTCCTTGGCAAGTTGATCAAGAGATATCCCTTTGGTTTCTTTTTTAACCAAAATAGCGGCTGCCAATGCTCCGATAATCGCAGGAATAATATAAAACATAAACGACATTGAATACCCGAGCTTCATGCCAATGATTACGCCAGCGACGATTGGCGCCGCCGCCCCTCCGAATCGACCAAAGGCTTGACACCAAGAAACCCCAGTGTTTCTGAACTCAGTGGGGTAAGACTCTGCCATCAGGGGTTGTACAGCAGTAATCGCATAATTAACAGCAAAACCCAGGAAAATATTTGCAGCTAGGATTGCTCCAAAATTGCTGCCTACCTTTGCCATAATGAAAACGGCAATGCCCGCAACGACAAAGCTGAAAATGAGATTTTTTTTGCGTCCTACTGATTCAGCGACAAAGCCAGTCGAACAATTTGCGATAATTGCAGCTGCATTTTGTGCTATGGCTAAGCTATAAGCGGAAGTTAGCGATAACCCTTTCTCTAACATCAAAGAAGGTAACCATGCATTAATACCATAAACAATGAAGCAACCACAAAAATACATAATCCAGATTGCAGCAGTTGCAGATCGATATTCTTTAGAAAATAGGGCTTTAGGTCCTGATTGTTTGGGCTTTTCCGGAATAACTAATGCGTTAGGGTCCCAATCCGTGCATTTACCCGTGGCGGTCATTTCTATACGTTGAATTTCTTTAATGGCTTCTTCTTTACGACCTTTACTCGCGAGCCAATAGGTTGACTCTGGCATTTTAAAATACAAGAAAATCGAGTATAGAAGAGGAACGCCACCAATTGCGTAGCAAACTCTCCACCCGTAATGAGGAACTATGGCAGTGGCTAGAACGCCTGCCAGCACCCAACCAACTATCATCCATGCCATACCAAACGTTATAAAAACAGCTCGATGTTTGGTTGGTGTCGATTCGGAAAAAACAGTTGTTACAATTGGGATACAAGCACCCAGGCCCACTCCAGCTAATACACGAAAGAAAGCAAATGCTTCAAAGCTGTTAGCAAAATAGATGGGAATAGTGAGTAAGGAATATGCAGCGATCGCGTACGTGAGTGTTCTCTTTCGACCAAATTTATCAGAGAGGATACCAGCAATTGCACCTCCAATGACCAAGCCTATAAGGCTCCATGAGGATAAACTGCCTTTTTGTATTGCGTTTAAGCCCCACTCTGCAGCTATTTGCGGCATGGTGTAGGATACGATCATGTAATCATAGCCATCAAATACCATAGCCATACCAAGGAAAAAGAAAATACTCCAAGTAAACTTATTGATACCTAAGGAATCTATTACTTCAGATATGCTAAAATTTTTCATCGTTTCATTCTCCCCTCGTAACCCATATTGTTTTTCATTCAAGAAGCTATTTGCAGTAACCATATGACGAGAACATCGAGTGAATTAATAACATGCGACGAACATATTAAATTATGGAAAAATGGGATACATATGAAAATATCATTACAGTTAGTCCACCTTTTTTAGTGACAGAGAATAGGCTCTGCCCTGACAATGCCAGAACTGGTCCCATACAATGACTCCGTTGCTTCGTGTCTTGCAAATAAGTTTAAACACGATGCTAACGCAAACCTTATTCGTCAGGACTTTCCAGCATTTTCCACAGTAAGTTCAGTCATACAAAGAGAACACTTTTACTGAAGAATTCCTCCTATGGTTGTTGATTATTGTCGCCGCTGTTACCCTTACTTCTTACACCTCCTTAGTTGCACTTGTATCCCCGCCAAATAATAATGCAATATTCGTGCCAACTTATTAAGTCGTTAGTACAATTGCCTAAACGCCTGGTGCTTAAGGGTTTCCGCTCCACTGAATGCAGAATATGCACAATGCATTAATCTCTTTTTGAATGTTTAACCACTCTCTAAAGGTTCACAACCCAAGTTACATCGAAGAAAACTGGCTAATCCTTTTTTGACATTATGTTTCATTTTAAAATTTTCGAACCACGGTTTAAGTATATCCCAGTACCTGTTACATGGTAATATATTTAATAAATAGATTCTGGGGTCAAATTGTAGTATCAATGGCTAGGTTTGTTATAGTCATTTACGTGTTGTTTCACATCCATCCATAACATTATGGTTAAAAATTTGTTTGTCTATTTTACAGGTAATGAGTTTACTCTCTGCACTTTGTTACTTAAAAGCGGTGGTCCCTGATTAACTACTGTGCGCCCAAATTGTGTATTTAGTACTTCGCCTATAGCTTGCCACATAGCCGATATTACAATTGGAACTAAAGACCAAGCGGCAATTGTAGCGAATATGGGGACTCCAAAGAGTTGACCAAGCCCAGTGCCTAAGAAGAAGATATCTGTAGTTATCATGAAAATTGTGTTCATAAGGCTTTTATGGAAAGCTGGGAGTGTGAAGCAAATCATGTAAATTGCCATAGCCGTATAAACATATCCAGTCACTGGTGCAGTATTGGCTGGCATCAAATGCAGCGGTTTTAAAAGATCTGACCACATACCCATGAAACAGAAGAGACTGAAACCTAACATTATATTCCCACCTACAATAACTCCATTGCGAAGTTCAATAATGCCAACAGCAAATTGAACAAGTCCAGCGGCAAAACCAAGGGGAACCAATACAGTTGCCAATGTTGGAGGTGCAATACCAATAGCTAATGGAAACAAACCAATTAAGAAAAAACTTAATACCATTAATCCGGCTGGATTAGGACTCGCAAAGGGATGATCACTATTTGACATCTTCTTTCCTCCTTGTGAAATAGAGAGTATTTTCGAAAACTCCCGATGACCGGAATCACTGGATTCCAGGGCTCGGGGGTTTTTCGTTCCCTCCAAAATTAGCTCCAAAATCCTTAAATAATTTCCAGTACATTTTAACTGATTATCCCATATATGGTTTGAATATCACTTGACTTCTGCCAATTACCCCCAAAATCGATGCGGGTGGTACTTTTTACCATACTACTTGCTTTTTGGGGTGAGTCCTTTGATCGGTTTATGGCGTTCTCATTCGGATTATCAAAAATTTCTGGTCGAGCAGTTACTTCCTGTTTACTTGTCGGATAAGAATCGTGTCTCACAGTATGCCAGTGTCCTAACCAAACTCTATTTCCTGGACTTGGATCGGATTAAACCTTTGGTGAGTGAGGTTTATTCCCATACCGGAGCTCCTGCTAAACTTCAACCCGAGATTCTTCGCTCCTTTATCCTGATGTCCCATTTGGATGAGCAGAGCATCTCCAAATGGGTTTCCAAACTCAAGGCCGATTCCCTGCTTGCTCTGATGATTGGTGTTGCTCATGATGAGGTACCAGAAGTCGGTAATCATTACGGTTTGATTAACCGATTGTGGTTAGCGAATCCTGATACAGATCAGGATTCGCTCCACCCTTTTCGGCGCAAGCCACGTAAAAAGCTTGCCAAGAACCAGAAGTTACCACCACGTCACCCTGGTATTATTCAAAAATTTGTTGATCTCGCCTTACAGGATAAGTCCTTTGAACACAGACCTGAGAGACTGCTTCAACAAATATTTGCCGAAGTTGCTGTGAAGCCATCTGCCGCGGCAGGTCTATTGGGTAACACGGGTGCTTTGGCTATTTCCGGCGATGGTACCTGTATTAACACCGGTGCCAGCCCCTATGGAGTCAAGCTCTGCTCCTGTGTTTCGAAGGGTATTTACAATTGTGAATGTCCTCGCCGCTACTCGGATCCGAGGGCACGCTGGGGTTGGGATAGTTACCACGAGACTTGGTTTTTCGGCTATACGGGGTATTTTCTGTCCGTCTATAATTCTGACATAAAGACGGATCTTCCTGTCTATCTGCGTTTATTAGATGCCTCTCGCTTTGATGGAGTTTCTGCCATCGTTGCGTTGTCTGAATTTCGCAAGCTGTATCCTGAGTTCACGGTTGATCGTTTCTTAGGCGACAGCGCCCACGATAATTACGCAACTTACCATCTTCTAAATGCCTGGCACATTAAACCGATCATCGCCCTTAACTCTAAAAATATAGGGAACGCTAAATATCCCGGAACCATGACAATTAATGAAAACGGTGTTCCCCTCTGTTTGGAAGGGATCCAGATGATCCATAATGGGTTCCTCAAGGATCGCTGCCGCATCAAGTGGCGTTGTCCATTAGCCATGGGCAAGATTAAATCGTGTTCTCACAAGGTCCAATGCTCACCGTCAGACTACGGACGAACCTTATACACCAAGCCTGAATGGGACCTCCGGCTTTTTACCCCAATTCCTCGTGGCAGCAAAGAGTGGAAAACAGAAATGAAGAAACGCACGGGCTCAGAACGCGTCAACAAGAGACTTCTCAATGACTATAATTTGGAACAGGCTAAAGCCCGAGGCAAGAAACGTTGGTCTTGGAGGGTCTTGATTCATTCCATAAACATTCATCTTGACGCCATGTTAAAAGTTTGCGGGGTTAACTTTCTTGAAATACTGGATCAACACTTGTCGTTAGCCGCCTAAACAGCACAATGAACAACTGTATAATCTTGTAATATCCCTATCGATCGGTAGGTTAGTTTGCTATTCTCTTTTTGCTGGCAAGAACACTCCAATCGCTACTGGTTCTTTGAACAGCTTAGCTACCTTGTCCCCCAAATAGAATCTTCCCCCCTTATTTACCCATGGAAATTAGTTTTCGAATCTACTCGATAGATATAGGGTTATCATAAAAAGATATGAAATTAAAGGAAATAAGTGAGATCGTTGGTTACAACTACAAATGAATTGGAAACATCAAGCTTCATCAATTCTTTGTTGAGCAAAACCTACAAACAACAAATTATACAACCCTCGTAGTGATCTAATGTTGAGACTGCTTCTAGGGATCAGTCAGCGTAGCTTCACTGCAAGTTGCGAGTGCTCGCGAAACAGTGTCGAAAACCCTAAAGCGAGCAGAGGAACAGGAGATTTCGTGGCCGCTGCCAAACGGCATGTCAGAATGCCTGGAATGGTGCGAGTAAAATTCCCCACCTTGGGTGAGGAGTTTTACTCGCAGAAGTGGAGAATTTTCACTTGCAAAAAACACCAGTCATTGATAAACAATCTAGAATATGATATTCGACTAGGTAAATTATTCTGTTCTTAAGCAAGTTAATCAGTAGAGGGATTTCCATTTGTTTCTTTTTGTCATAATATTATCGCAGTGATTAATAATATAAAACACATTGAATATCCAATTTACATATATATGACTGGAAATCACTTTGACGTTGCGTATTCCTTGAAAGGTTCCCTCATGATATTACCTTTTACATTATATAAGTCTTTTTACGCTATATCGTCTTTACTTCTTTACTTCTCTACTCAACCTATACTTGCTAATATGAAAAATCACTTTTTTTGTAACCCTTGAAACTTTTCCTCAACCTTTGAAACTGCGTATCCCTTGAAAGGTTTCCTCATGATTTTACCTTTTATATGATAAAAGCCTTGCTTCTTCTCTAAATCCACTTTACTCATACCTATAATTTCTAATAATTGATTAAAATCTTTTCCTTCCGCTAGTTCCGAACTTAGGAACTTATATGCAGAATCGGTGTCAAGTTTCAAGTAATCTTCATTATTCATGATTAATACCCCCTATAATTGTATATTTCCTGGATATTGATGCTCGGGAAACCCCTTCAATGAAGGGGCCCCGACTAGCATTTTCTTAAGGGATAAACATTACCATTTTCTTACCTTTAGCAGCCATCTTTTGCGCCAGTTCTTCCACCGGCCCGTATTCCATGCACTTAGCAAGGCAGTGATGAACACAAGTCGGTTTCTCTCCCTTGCCCACCCTTGATTCGCACAAATCGCAGAGCGAGGTAGGAACAGGGATATAGTTCCACTCGAACTTGTCATCAGTCACCTTAAAGGGACCAACCTCAGTAAGTTTAATGCCCCACTTGCCAAGAGGAATTCCATGCTCGTTCTTGCAAGCAACTTCACAACTATGGCAACCCGTGCAATATTCATAATCAATCAATAAACCATTACTTGACATATATTTTTCCTCCAATCCCAATAATCGTTGCTTAGTCTGGTTTCAACGATGAAATTTTAGTCTTCTCTGGCTGCTCTCTTGGTAGCTTTGCAAATCATTTGCTTGAATGGAGCGCCAAATCCAAGTTTCCCAATGTGTTTATGAGGTACCAATTTGTTAATATTCGAGTCCCATACGCCATACAGACTCGGCTCTTCAGCTGGTTTCTCAGGGAACCACCAACCGTGCACTGCATGAACGACCTTCGGGTGAATGCATGGTGTGAGATGGACCTTCATTTTGCACTTACCAAACATGTTCTCAAGGTCGACCCAATCGCCTTCAATGATACCGAGATTCTGAGCAGTCACGGGATTTAATTCACAAATTGGGTCTGGAGTAATCTCACGTAAGGTTGAAATTTGTCTATGCTCCGAATGGAATGAGGTGAAAGTCCTAGCACCAGTTGTAAGAATCAACGGATACTGTGCAAACAGCTCTGGAGTACTTACTGGGCTATAAGGAGGCTCCTTGAAATATGGTAGAGCATCGTCGCCCCACGTTTCGAAAAGTGTCGATGTCAGCTCAACCAAGCCTGTTACTGTGTTGAAACCTGGTTCACCATCTGGCCGTAAGAGGCCCTTTTCGTGTTTCCCATAGGTGTATTTAGGCTGATACACGCCCAGTTCTCTCAGGTCATTGAAATCTATGCCTAGTTCAGGTTTCAATTGCTTGCTGAAGAAATCCGGAACGTCATCAAATTCCCACATATTAGGATGGAGCTTTTTACCCAGTTCTATGCAAACTTCGATGTCAGACTTGCAGTCACCGACAGTAAATGCCTTATTCATAGCTCCTAAAAATACGGGATTTCGACCAAAGTGAGTAATAACTATGCCATCGTGCTCAGCAAACGTGGGTAGCGGCAGGAAAATGTCTGCAAAAGCCATCGCTGTCGGGGTCATGAAACAGTCTTGCACAACGTTGAACTCCAAGGATTTAAGAGCCCTGTACCATCTGTCAGGTTGAGCTGAATTTGTAGCGGTAATGAAGTTACTACTGTTGAACCAGCCCATTCTAAGTTTGTATGGTTTGCCTGTTTCCAAAGTATCTAGTGTTTCGTCTGGATGAGTCGTAGCCAAGGCATTAGCCAGTGCCGGCCATTCTTTGGCTCCGATTCTCTTATCCCAAAGTTCTTCTGATATATTGGAACGGGTATCCATACGCCATTTTCCGAGGAGTGCAGCGGGTGCCCCTAAGGTTATGCCACCTGGCACGTCGAGATTGCCAGTAATCGCACCGAGTGAAAGTATTGCGTGTCCGAGTTGGACACCGTTTGGATTTTCATCGACAGCCAAACCCCATTGGATAGCAGTAGGCTTGTTCATCGCGATAATTCTAGCAACTTCAATGATCGTTTGTTTCGGCACCCAAGTTATTTCCGCAACCTTCTCGGGCGAGTATTCCTGAACGCGTTCTTTAAGTTCGTCGAAGCCGTAACACCATTTATCCACAAAATCGTGGTCATAGAGGTCTTCGTTAATAATGACATTGAGGAATGCCATTGCGAGGGCAGTATCTGTGCCAGGACGCAATTGGCATACATACTCCGCTCGAGTGCCGAGCCAAGTGATCCTCGGATCTATGCAAATCATTTTAGTTCCGCGCTTCATCATATCAATGAGTGAATGCCCATAAAAGCCATCCGGGTTGGACATCAGAGGATTCTTACCCCACTCAACAATATATTTTGGCAACTTAAATTCAGGGTTATCATAGCGATCTGGGAAGGTACCAGCAAAATCGATCTCAGGATATCCCGCGCCTAGGATATAGTCCGTAATCGCGCATCTTGGTCCGTAGCAAGACCAGCCACTGAGCGGATAGCACACATTTGGAGTACCAATTGAGGCAAAACCAAGTGGATAGTAGTATAGGCATGCTTCTCGTCCAGTTCCACCGAACACGACTATCGATTCAGCGCCATGATCTTTCTTAAGTTGTAAAATCTTAGGAACAATAATGTCCCAAGCTTCATCCCAGGAGATTTTTGACCATTTGTCTTTTCCCCGATCTTCAATTGACCGTTTCATCGGAGAAATAATGCGTGAAGGGTGATGTACATATTCAGCTAATGTTAGACATCTAACACATAACCTACCTTGACTAATGGGATGTTCTGCATCCCCCTCAACCTTTACAAGTTTACCGCCTTTAACAGTCAATTTCATTCCGCAACCTACTGGATGGTCCCCTGGTGGCGACCAGCCGCAGGTCCTGACTGTATAAGAACCATCTTCGTTGTCATGCTTCCATTCTTTATTCATTTTCTCACAATCCTTTCAAAAACTTGGATTTCTAGAATTTTGGGATCTGACATATTTTTACTAAGCCCTATTCTAAACAACAAACTCTTTGTTTTCTTCACACCACCACCTTTACGCATTTACTGGGCCAGATTACCCCTTTACAAGTATTACCTCTCTGCCGCTTTAACAATTGCAATAATCATGCCAACTTGTTAAAACTTAGGAAAACGGCTTGAAACAACGATTGTTAAGGTATTACCATTCAACTACCTCAAAGTACTTTATCTCTTTTTGAGATGCGTAAGCTGTTGTTCATATGGTCACAAAGCAGATGAATCCTAGAATAATTGGCTAATCCTTTTTTGCAATCACAGTATCATTTTAGGAAATTTCGCTTTTCACGCCTGCGCCACGCAAGTCAACCCGTCGAATTGAAGATAAATCCCGCTGACCCCAGCTTCCGCCAACTATCTAATATAATTGGGATCCTGTGCGATCACCACCCCGTTAGTATTGACCTCGATGGCGGTGAACCACATTCTCATGCCCAAACGAACATTTAATGGCAAATCCTTACGAACAGTTGATTCTCCGGCAACATCTTTAGTCGTTAGTTTTTTCATTTGTTCTCTACACAGTGGTTTGGAAATTCTAAAATGATACTTAATCCCAAAATAGGATTAGGTAGTTTTCTTTGATTTAACTGGGTTTGTGAACATTGAGACTTAGTTAAGGATGCAAAAAGAGATCAAAAAATCAGGCATTCGGCGGAACAAGAACCCCTTAATTACCCTATATACCCCAATATAACGCCATATAACGCCAATTGTGCCACCTTATGAACAAGTTGGCACAATTTTTGCATTAGTATACCTAAGGAGGTGTATAGTAGAGAAAGCGGGAACAGCACGATGCACTTCATTAGTGTAATACTCATATTAACAATTAAAGGAGGTATTAATAATGACATTTACATTATTAGATGCGAAGACGTTGTGGGATAAACTTCAACAAAACACTCCTTCAACAACTCCGCTATCGGTACTCAAGAATGAGATGGCAATGGTTCTAGAAGACTATAAACCTAATGATGTCCTAGAACAAACGCTACGGGACATCTTTGAACGTGCTGGCGTGGCCTACCCAGAGAAGGTGCATGTGTTTCACATTAAGACAACGCTTGTAACCGCTCTTAGCGAATTTGCTGGTGAGTAGTATTTAAAAGTTGAAACACAACTCATTACATGAGAAAAGTGGCTCCTTCAGTCTTTAGAAAGTAGCCACTTTTGTTTATTGAACACCTAGGAGGCAATATCATGTGTTGGTCTTGTAATCCCTATTGCGGTAATTGTAAGCCACCAAAAGAAAAACCAAAAAAATGTCCGGTCTGCAGTGGCTATACTTTTCCCGAATTTAAAAACTGCAGAAAATGCGGTGCAGTTCTACCTGAGTCAGTGGAGCCTCCCACCGTTATGTGCTTTTGTATCGGAAAGATGTGCGCAAATCCTTGCGGTAGACATAAATCGCTTCCTAAAGATGGCGTCGTACAACCGTCCTGCAGGTGGCATACACCACCGAAAAATGAATAGAGACCTCCCCGGTGCCCGGAATCAAAACGTCCCCCTATCATAGATTTAGCCATCTATGATAGGGGGACGTTTTGTATGGAGCAAATGTCATTTGACTGTTGTGGCGCACTCACTAGCTTCCCCTTTGAGGATTTTAATTTCATGTGGAAGGGCACTTTCAACTACTCGACAGGGTATACCATTATATGTCCATGTTCCAAGCAATTTATCAGATTTTTCAAAATCTGCATTGGTTAGAATGTTGGCGTTTGAAATCCAAAGTCCTCCCAAGGAAGGTTCAGCTGCCTCCATTTCAGGATACCACCAACCATATTCCACACTCACTACTTCGGGGCACATGTTAGCATATTTTAATGTGAATAATGCCCTCCCCCGCTCCGTCTCAACCCATATCTTACATCCTTCTTTTAGACCCAACTGATTTGCTGTGGTGGGATTGATTTTAGCCAATGGCTCGGGATGTAGTTTTCGCAATCGATCAAACTGACGAAAGCTGGATGCGTTATAAGGCTGTACCCTCGAACCAGTAATTAGTTGCAGTGGATAGTTAGTTGTTGAAGATAAGGGTTGTATCGGTTCAGGTAATGGATCATACCCAATTTCCAGAAGGATCTCACTATATAACTCGACTTTTCCAGTGATGGTTGCAAATCCAGCTGGTTGTCCTCCTGGAACCTCTGTAATCTCATGCTTTTGATAAGTGTTTGGTTTCGCATATAATCCTTCACTACAAAACTCTTCCCAACTCAAATCCGTAGGGACCAAGCAATTTTTAAAGTTTTCTTGCATTGTTTCTTCCGCCCAATGTTCCTTTTGTCCAAGCCTTAGCCCGAGCTCCCTCCAGAAATAATAGTCAGGCCTTCTTTCAAAATATGGCTTAAGAGTCTGCTCTCCTCCGTAAGCTAAGTTCGAGGTACCTGCCTTTGTCTCAAATAAGGGGCGTTCAAAAGCGCCTGCACTGGGAAGCACGTAGTCGGAAAGCATCGCTGTTGGCGTGTTAAACAACTCTAAGGTCACGAGTAGATCGAGACTTTTTAGAGCTTGATAGATCAATTTCGTATCTGCTTGTGTCAACAAAGGATTGGTAGCCATTACGATCAACGATCTAATCGGGTATGGTTTCCCAGACAGCATAGCGTCCCACACTAGATTGGGGTGAGCCGATGTGAGGTAGCGCATGGGTAAGCGCTTGCCTTGGCGCATAGTAAGCTCCCTGACTCGTTCATAACCGGGATAGGATTGAAGCATTAACTGATCCTTCCCCAGTTGTTTTTGACGAGAAGCGTCTGGAAATATCTCACTTAACTCCTGATCAAGCTCTGGCACAAAGTCAGGCATAACGCTTAAATGA
>Ga0209386_1000347_pt1 | contig 23804 bp, 20 predicted proteins | sample NGEPertwo_FD_184510 | JGI IMG/M metagenome (GOLD analysis project Ga0209386, IMG submission 184510) | Arctic peat soil microbial communities from the Barrow Environmental Observatory site, Barrow, Alaska, USA - NGEE Permafrost154B-two... | ecosystem: Environmental > Terrestrial > Soil > Wetlands...
ATACTAACGTTGAATATCGCCGTTTATCTAAGTATCTTGGTATATTCCAAAAATGTTCGAGTTCTCGGTTCCCTTGTACTCTTTTAAAAATTACGGGATTCTTTCAAGACTGTTTAACTGTGTTTACCGATATAGTGTGGATTTTTATGGGCGATTTTTATCGTAGAACTTTTGACTGTCAAGAATGTAAGAACATTGGCCCTTTTTTGTGACTTGAAATACATCGGAATACGAGGTGTACTTTGTTGTTGAAATTTATTACTGTTTTTCTCCTCGCAATTGTTATGATCATTAATAATGCTCCCGCTGCATTTGCGGACGAAGCTTCTTTAAAAGAGCCTCAAATACTAGGCGAGGGTGCCTATTTAATCGATGTATTATCCGGTCAGACCCTCTATATGAAGAATCCAGATAAACCACTAGCTCCAGCAAGCACAACAAAAATTATGACTGGACTCATAGCGATAGAACGTGGAAATTTGAATGATATCGTGACAGCCAGTTCTACAATGCTTAATAACAAGCTCGTGGATGGCACGAAAATTTATCTTGAGCCAGGGGAAAAAATGTCCTTAAAAGACCTTCTTTACGCTTTGCTGTTAAACTCTGCCAACGATTCAGCGGTTGCCATTGCGGAACATATAGGAAACGACGTCCCTAACTTTGTGGAAATGATGAATCAACGTGCCCTTGAAATAGGGGCTACACAGACGCATTTTATTAACCCGAATGGTTTAACAGAGACTGGGCAAGTCACAACCGCTCATGATCTAGCACTTATAGCCCGAGTCGCCTATCAAAATCCCACGTTCGCTGAATATGTACGCACTAAATCAGAGACTATATCTCGAGATAAACCAGATATTCCCACAGTAATGGTTAATCAGAATAAATTGTTGTGGAGAGATTCAGCTGTTGATGGCATTAAAACAGGATATACAACTACAGCCAAAAATTGTCTTGTCGCATCGATGACTAAGGATGGACGACAATTTATTGGCGTGATCCTCAAGTCTCCAGGTCCAGAAATCTGGACAGATATGCAGACTATGTTTGAGTTCGGCTTTACTCAGTATAAAGAGACTGTTTTTAAAGCTTCAGGATCGATCATTTCAACAATTATGGTAAGTAATGAACCTGTTGCTCTAATTACCGATCGTCCCATCTATATAACCCATAAACTGGGCGATCAGAGTTCAACATTGAATTTACGTGTTGTACCGACTTCAAACAGTCCTCTTAGCACTGTAAAAGAAGGTCAAGTTATTGCCCAGGTCGAAATTATAGACGGGAACACAGTGGTAAACACGCTTCCTCTGAAGTCCTCACGGACTTTTTTCCCGACTCCATTGAAAAGCAGTGTGCTTTCAAAGTATCTGTACTGGATTACGGGATTCACGATCATGGGAGTTGTTCTGACACTTCTCATCAGCCGAAAACTATATGTGGATAGGCGATGGCGAAGACAAATGCGACTTGCAAGCAGAAGGCAGCCCAATTCGTGAATCACATGACTAAGATGTTTAAGAATGAATGGGCGCGATTTAGGAGTGACTTTCTTGGATAATAAAAAGGTTGTTACGATAGTCTATGGTTGTCAAATGTCTGAACGAGATGCTGAAACATTGACGCAGATCACAAGAGACTTTGGTTATTCGCCTTCAGATGACCTTGAGTCTGCAGATCTAGTAATTGTTAACACATGTTGCGTAAGAGAAAGTGCAGAGAATAAGATACTTGGGAAAATTGGAGAACTAAAGAAACTAAAAGAAAGAAACCCGAAGGTTAAGATCGCTATCAGTGGATGTATGGTTCAACAACCTGGTGCTTTAGAACGATTGCAGAAACGCGCACCTCATGTAGACATCTGGGAGGGAACCCATAATATAAACGATTTTTCCGCGCTTTTGCAAAGGGTAGAACAAGGAGAAAAAGTAGCAGAAGTTTGGCAAGAACCAAATGCGACTATAGAAGTTGCGTCACTCGCTGAGAAAGGCAAGCTACAAGCAAGTGTGAATGTAATGTATGGCTGCGATAATTTTTGCTCATATTGCATTGTTCCATATGTACGTGGGAGGGAAAGGAGCCGTAAACCTCAAGAAATTCTTCAAGAAATCGAATTATTAGTGAATAGTGGATGCCGAGAAGTCACTTTACTTGGGCAAAATGTAAATTCATACGGAAAGGAATTTTCGCCCGCCTATGATTTTGCAGATCTACTCCATCAAGTGAATCAAATCGCATTTCTTTTAAGGGTGCGTTTTATCACCTCACACCCCAAAGATTTATCAGATAAGCTGATTGAAACTGTTGCTGAGGGGGATAAACTTTGTGAGCACTTTCATCTTCCCATTCAATCAGGAAGTAATTTTATTTTAGAGCGCATGAATCGTAAATACACAAGGGAATACTATTTAAGACGAATTGAACAAATTCGCAAACTTATTCCGGATGCTAGTTTATCAACTGATATTATTGTGGGTTTTCCCGGTGAATCGGAAGAAGACTTCGAACAAACTCTCGCTATGATGAATCAAGCTCATTATAGTCAAGCTTTTACCTTTATGTATTCTAAACGATCAGGAACGCTTGCCTCAAAGATGGAAAACCAGATACCATTAGACGTCAAAAAGAGACGTTTACAGAAATTGATGAGTGTCCAAAATCAAGAAAGCCTAGAGTATCGGCAAAATATGATTGGAAAAACTGTTGAAGTTCTTGCTGAAGGGCCAAGTAAAACAAATCCTGAGCGTTTAACTGGGAGAACTCGTGGGAATGAACTCGTTGTTTTCAATGGTAATCTAGATATTATTGGATCGTTGGTAAATGTAAGGATCAATGAGGCAGGGTCTTGGACTCTAATCGGAGAAATTGAATAGCTTAAATAGTTCTTTGAAATAATGCAGGAATTCAAGGTTTTATGTAGAATGTAATATTTGGAGGTGTATTTATTAATGTTTAATAATGAAATTAAAGAAAAAGCTGGACTTTTGGCTGAAGCCATTGGTCGAAGTTCGGAGCTTGCCGAGTTACGTAGTACGGAAGATGCAATGTCGGCTGATGAATCAGCACAACAATTGATTGCCGAATTACAGAAAGCTCAAGAAGGATTTATGGAAAAACAAGGAAGTGAGCCTTCTGAAGCCGATAAAAATGCGGTCGATGAGATTGAAACTAAAGTAGAGGCTAACCCTGCTATTGTCGCTTATATGGCAGCTCAAGACAAATTCACGGAAATGTTGGATAGTGTCAATGCCATACTAGCTGGTGCGATTGCTGGGTCTGACGGTTGTTCCTGCGAAGGCGACACATGTGATCCTGGCGGATGTGAGCCTGGTGGGTGTGGTAGCGGCGGCTGCGGTTGCTCAGGAAGTTAAGATCTGAGGAAGTCAATAAGTTATTAAAAGGGAAGGGCTAAATAGGTAGCTCTTCCCTTTAACTTTCACAAAAGGGGAGAATACAAGGAATGACCACCCCGATGATGTTACAATATCGAGGAATTAAAGAAAAGGCTCCAGGAGCTATTCTTTTTTATCGTCTAGGCGATTTTTATGAAATGTTTGGGGAGGATGCAGAATTAGCCGCACCCATTTTACAAATAGCTTTAACTGGTCGAGATGCTGGGAATGGTAAACGAATTCCCATGTGCGGCGTCCCTTATCATGCATTAGATAATTACTTGTCTAAGCTCGTCAAGGCTGGACATAAAGTCGCCATATGTGAACAAGTAGAAGACGCTAAAAATGCTAAAGGAATTGTCAAACGTGACATTATTCGTATTGTTTCTCCAGGCACACTGATCGAATCTGTTTCTGAGCGGACCAACCATTATTTGGCCAGTGTTTATCATGATACATACTGGGGTCTTGCTTTTCTTGATTTAGCAACTGGGGAATTTTCAATGTTCCAAACTCCAGAACTTGACGTTCTACTCACTGAACTATCCCGTATTAACCCAGCAGAACTACTATTACCCACTGAACTTATGAAGAAACCTAAACCATGGGCGGCTTATTACTGTAGCCAGCGCGAACGTAAAACGTTTTGTGGTAAGGTCTTGAGTGATCAGTTTCCTTCTCAGGAGGATTTGTTTCAGGAATTTCCAATTGGGACCCAAGCTGCCACAGCGTTATGGATCTACTTACTCGAAACAATGCCTGGGGTAGATCCAACCCATATCATAGAAATTACGACGTTCCGTTCTGAACAATGGATGTTTCTGGACCAATGGACTCGTCGTAATCTTGAACTGACCGAATCCCTACGTAGCGTTGAAAAAAAAGGTACGCTCTTGTCTGTTCTTGATTTAACCCAAACTGCATTTGGAGGCAGGCTTTTAAAGAAATGGATTGATAAACCCTTGCTTAGGCAAGCTGCAATAGATCGGCGTCTCGATGCGGTTGAAGAACTGACCGCGGACTCATTTCTTCGCAGAGATTTATTTAAGCTTCTGTCCGAGGTTTATGATCTGGAGCGACTCATGGGAAAGGTTTCATACGGGACTGCCAATGCAAAGGACTTATTAGCTTTGGCGCAAACATTAGCTCTTCTTCCTAAAATTCGCACTCTCCTGACGACTAGTTCTGCTGAAAACCTTAAAGGCAATGTTCCCCATCTTGATGGACTTGACTCATTCGTCAATGAGCTTCAAAGAGCACTTGAGCCCAATCCCCCAATATCGTTACGTGATGGCAATATCATCAAAACTGGTTATTCCCAAGAAGTAGATGAACTGCGTTCCATTTCGACGGGTGGCAAAGCATGGGTTGCCCAATTGGAGCAAGCAGAACGAGAACGTACCGGAATTCGTTCCTTGAAGATAGGCTATAACAAGGTCTTTGGTTATTATATTGAAATCACCCATGCCAATGCTCATCTTAGTCCTCCTGATTATCAACGCAAGCAGACCTTGTCCAATGCCGAACGTTTCATTACTCCCCAATTGAAAGAGTATGAACAAAAAATTATGGGAGCAGAGGAAAAACTCAAGGACATAGAATACGAGCTTCTCTTAGTTCTTCGGGAAGACGTACGGACACACGCTAAGATCATTCTGAACATAGCCCATGTATTGGCAGAAATTGATGTTTTTGTAAGTTTAGCTGAAGTTGCAGTTCGTAACCATTACGTTCGTCCGCTGCTTCAAGATAACGGCGAAATTCTTATCACAGAAGGCAGGCACCCTGTTGTTGAACAAATGCTTGAACCAGGCGTGTTCGTCCCCAATGATACCCTAATGTCAAACAGCCATCAGTTAGCTCTTATCACTGGCCCCAATATGGCGGGGAAATCAACCTACATGCGCCAGGTGGCTTTGATAGTCCTTATGGCTCATATTGGATCCTTTGTACCTGCTAAAAGGGCCAAAATCACTCTGGTTGATCGGATCTTTACGAGAGTGGGTGCGTCGGATGATTTAGCAGCAGGACAAAGTACCTTTATGGTTGAGATGCAAGAAGTAGCACACATCTTAAAATATGCCACAGGTAAAAGTTTGGTTATTTTAGACGAAATTGGACGGGGGACAGCGACTTTTGATGGTCTTAGCATTGCCTGGGCAGTTACAGAGCATCTCGTTCAACAGTCCGAGCTCAACCCTAAGACCCTCTTTGCCACGCATTATCATGAGCTAACGCATCTACAAGAAAATTTCTCGGTACTGTTCAACCTACATGTTGGAGTAAAGGAGCGAGGAGAGGATATTGTTTTCTTACATAAAATATTGCCGGGTAAGGCCGATCGAAGCTATGGTATCCAAGTAGCCCGATTAGCTGGCCTGCCTCAAGACCTGTTAAGACGGGCTAAAACCCTGTTACTGGAATTTGAATCCTCTGAACCAACACTTGCGAGGAACGCCCAACCCAACAAGATTAATCAATTTTCCCTCTTTGAAATACCACAAATCAACCCGCTTTTGGAGGAAATAAACAAACTTTCAATGGACGATATGACTGCACGCCAAGCCCTTCAGTATCTGTTTGAACTTAAAGAGCGCATTCAATCTTCAGAAATCATTTAGGGGGTGTTTAATATTCCTAATCGAGTAGGGATCGATGTGGGAGGGACTTATACTGACGCTGTGTATATTTACGACAATCGTATTCAACATACAGCTAAGGTACCCACAAGATCTGAAAATTTAGTGGAGACACTAATGGATGCCTTTGATCGGTTAAAGATTCCGGATGAACAAGCGATTAACCAAATAACGGTCAGCACAACACTTGTTACGAACGCTATTCTCCAAAACCGAATGACTCCTGTTCAATTACTATTATTTTCAGGAAATGGTATGAGAGTCGATGCACTTCCCTGGCCAGTCAGTTATCTTGAGCTCTCTGGAGAAATGGATTTCCGGGGCCGAGAGATCGAACCCACTGAACTGAGTGAATGGAGAAACGTCCTAACGCATAATTTCAGTGAGAATCCTGCACTAGTTGCTATTGTAGGGAAATTCTCGCATCGAAACAGTCTTCATGAAGAACAACTCGCGAGCTATCTGAGGGGAGCTAATCCCTCTTTGCGCATTGCTCTAGGACACGCTTGGGGACAAGCGAATTTTCATCGACGTAGTCTGACCACGTATCTTAATCTCGCTGTTTCCGACTTATATAATAAATTTACTCAACAATTACAAAGCGCAGCATCCGACCGAAAAATTCGTGCTCCAATTTCTATTTTGAAGGCAGACGGGGGGATCTTGCCTATTTCCAAAATACGTCCAATTGAATCTATCTACTCTGGACCAGCCGCTAGTATCCTTGCTGCTCTGACTCAAAATGAACCAACTGCTTCTACTATAATAGTGGATATTGGAGGAACAACAACGGATATAGGTCTAGTTCTTTCCGGTATACCGTTGCTCAGTTCAAAAGGTGCTCAAATAGGGCCTTATTCAACACTTATCCGTTCACTTGCGGTCCATTCAATTCCAGTTGGGGGAGACTCTGCCATCCACGCCACCGAGCAGGGGTTTATTTTAGAAAATTACAGACTCGGACCCGCCTTTTGCCTGGGCGGGAACATACCCACACCAACGGATGCCATGAGATACCTTGAGCTTATTGACTACGGAAATAAGCGCTTGGCGGAAGAGGCACTGGCTTCTATTTTGCCGCTGGAACGTCGAACTCCAGAGTTTCTACATGAGTTGGCAACTGCTATTATTGACCTTGTAGCAGATAGAATAGCCGGGGCAGTCGATTCTCTTAAACGTGAGTGGCAAGAAGAGCCAACCTATAAAGTCTGGGAGGTTCTCCATCCACACGAAGCCCATGCCTTTGACACTCTGGTCAGCGGTGGAGGAGCCCGGGGAATGATAAACGCTCTGGAAAAACGTCTCAAGACTTCTGTTCGGCTCGGACTATATCCCGAAGTTTCCAATGCCCTTGGTGCAGCTATGGCCAAGCCTACTTTTGATTGCACACTTCATCTGGACACTTATATGAAAAGGTATCGAGTCGAAGAGACAGGGGAACAAGGGCAATGGTCTGGTTCCCTTCGTCCTTATCGTGAAGTAGAGGGCTTTTTAGATAACCTAGCTCAAAAACAAGCTAGTTTCTATGATGTTAAAATGGGAGACGTGGAAAAAGAGCCCTTCGATTTCTTTCCAATTGTTCAAGGGTATAAAACCGTCGGCCAAATTGTCCGTGGTGCCGTCCATCTGAGGTCTGGTGTGATTGGGAGGATACGCGTATGAAACGAACTGGAATTATATTTTTCCCCGCTTTTGATTGGTCACTCGGAGACTCGCATCCTGAAAGAGAAGAACGTCTTCTCTATACTCAGGAACAACTGTTTGAAGAAGGGATTCTTGACTTACCCCAAATCAAACAGTACTCCCCCCGTGTCGCCTCTATACACGATGGTTTACGGTCCCAAGCTTTATTTCCTAATCCTAAATCGTATACGGATACGATAGATGCCCACCTCATTGCAGCAGGTAGTGCCATCTTACTTGGCGAAGCTCGTGTCCGCGGAGACATTGCTAATGGCTTCGTCCTTGCACGCCCTCCAGGGCATCATTCAGGGGCAACCGTTTGGGGTAATCGTGGGTTTTGCACGCTTAATTATGAGGCCATCCTTGTAAATCATTTGAGGGCTCGTTTTGGCATTAAGAAGATCGCTATTGTGGATACCGATGTCCATCATGGAGACGGAACCCAAGATATTTTTTATCACGATCCCAATGTTCTTTTCATTTCGATTCATCAAGACGGGCGCACAATTTTTCCGGGAAGCGGATTTGTCAATGAAAAAGGGGGCCCAAATGCTTGGGACCAGACTTTAAACATTCCTTTACCGCCCGGTACAGGAGACGAAGGTTACCACTACGTTCTGGAAAACTGGGTGTTACCGCGGCTCCAAGCTTTTGCCCCTGATCTGATTATTAATTCAGCTGGACAAGATAATCATTTCACGGACCCACTGGGAGCGATGAATCTAACTGCTAATGGGTACGGGCGGATTACAGAACTTCTACAACCAGATTTAGCAGTCCTAGAAGGTGGATACTCCATAGAGGGGGCACTGCCTTATGTTAACCTGGCAATTTTACTTGCGCTTGCCGGAGAAGATTACCATCATGTTCGTGAGCCCAAAAAACTAGATCGTCCAGTCTTAACTCTAGCGACCCTAAAGCCTTTTCTTGAGGAGCTCAAGAAACAGCAGGTAAACAGTAAACCTGACTTCACAACCCAAGGCAAAGCATTCTTCCCCAAAGGAAGTTGGACTTATAGCCCTCGGTCAATCTATTATGATACGGAGGGGTTTCAAGAAACCCGACATGATTACATTCGGCAATGCAATCACTGTGCAGGAACCGTGTATATAGAAAGCTACAGTTCCCAGTCTCCTGAAAAGTCTATTCTAGTACGAATTCCGTTCGAGGCCTGCCCAGATTGCGAGCAAGCGGGCTATGACCTTTGGGACCATCTTCAAAAGCACATTGAGGATACCACAAACGGTTTACTGCAAAACCAACTCCGTGATAAATTAACCGTTTGGAATCGGAAAGAAGGACTGAAGGAATTTTGACACCGATGATACATATCCTTGATTCGCACTCGGCAAACCAAATTGCTGCAGGTGAAGTTGTTGAACGCCCTGCTTCTGTAGTCAAGGAACTAGTCGAAAATGCCCTAGACGCTGGGGCTAAACACATCGACATAACCATTGAAGGAAACGGCGTACCACTAATTCGAGTACGAGATGATGGCTGTGGAATCGCCATTGCTGATTTACCTTTGGCAGTTATTCGGCATGCAACAAGTAAAATCAACCAGATTGATGACCTAGATCATTTACAAACCCTTGGTTTTAGAGGAGAAGCTTTACCGAGTATTGCTTCAGTTTCTCATCTGGAAATCTCCTCACGTCCTGCAGATGAAGTTGCTGGATTATGCCTTAAACTTATCGGCGGAGAGCAAGGGGAATTTTCAGAAGTTGGGTGCCCTGTGGGGACGTCAGTGACTGTCCGAAATCTTTTCTTTAATACACCAGCACGGTTGAAATTTCTAAAATCCATTCCTACAGAATTTGGTCTCATAAGTGATACAATTGGGCGAATAGCCCTTGCTCATCCAGATGTTTCTTTTTCTCTGACTCATCCTCAACAAGTCGTTTTGCAAACATCTGGGCGCGGTGATTTACGGGAAACTATTGGAGCAATCCTTGGTCATGCGATAGCCCGTCAGCTTATACCAATAACCGCTCAACAGGGAGCTTGGCGAATAGAAGGCTTTATCAGCCCACCAGATCTGGTTCGATCGTCAAAGCAAACTCAAACATTTATGATTAACGGACGAATTGTTCGTTCTACGTTCTTGAGCCACGCTCTAGAGGAAGGATATCACACCCTCATTCCAACAAAGCTTCATCCGGTAGTTGTGCTGCATTTGCATGTTCCCCCCTCAGAGTATGATGTAAATGTCCACCCCACAAAAATGGATGTGCGCTTTAAGAGTGAACAAACCTTAGCCGTATTTATCACTCAAGCGGTTTTCCAAACTCAAATCAATAGTAAACCTTTACCTTCGTTTACAACACAAATCTCAACCACACATGAAACCAGATCTCAGTACACTCTAAAAGCTGGGAAGCATTTACGAGAGCTAGAAGCATCTATTATGACAAATATCCCTGAGAAATCGCATCTTAGACCCGAAGTAGTTGACCAACAAAAGCTCTTCCTACGTGCTCAAGAACAGACTAGAATTCTTGATAATACAGTAAGTGACGTACCTAGTCCAAAAAGCTGCAATGAGTCAAGTTCCCATATGGAAGATACTCTTGCTAATATCTGGCCCTTAGCACAGCTATTCACCACCTATATCTTAGCTACTGACGGTGAGGTCCTGTTGATGATAGACCAACATGCAGCTCACGAGAGGATCAACTATGAACGACTGCTAGCCCAGTTTAGACAAGACGAATATTCTAGTCAGACTCTTCTAGTTCCACTTCCCATAGAGTTCACTTTACAGGAAGAGCAGGTGGTTCTAGAAAATTTATGGAATCTGAATGAAATGGGTTTTATTCTTGAGCAATTTGGCGCACGAACTTATCTTTTACGAGGTGTACCTGTTACGACAGGAACTATGCAACCAGACAGGCTATTGCGTCAATTTATTGAAGAAGTCTTGCAGAAAAATTCAGTACCCACAATTGAAAAATTATTAGAAGAATGGATTTACCTTTTGGCTTGCAAAGAATCCATTAAAGCACAAGACGCACTTTCTTTGCTAGAAATGGAACAGCTCATTGCGCTACTTAGCAAAACTAATAACCCCTACACGTGCCCACATGGAAGGCCAACTATGGTCAAAATGACCCGCTCGGAATTGGAGAAACGCTTTTACCGTACCTAATTTATCTTTAGTGAACGAGTCACTAAAAGTTTGTGTCCAGATGACATGGGTATATTGTCAATGTGATAAAAAACCGGAGGCTTTATGTTAAATGATAAACCTGTCCTCATTAAAATAACGCATTCCGACCCTGAACTTCTAAAAAGGCTGGCTTGGTTTCAGCAACAACCTGGTTGTAACGAGACCATAATACGGAGTGGGGACGGAGATTTACCAGATCTTACAATAACTCGGCAAGGCGTTTTTTTAACAAATGGGGCAAAACAACTACCCTTTCATCCAAGTATGGCACTCATTCGACTCATGCATCTACTCAATGGCAGGTCTGACCGTTATCTCGAAGCAACCCAGTTAAAGGCTGGCGACACTTTAATTGATGCTACCCTTGGTTTAGGGACCGAGGCTCTTCTTGGGGCATGGGCTGTTGGTGATAAGGGAAGTGTGCTGGCACTTGAACAGTCTCCAATTTTAGCTGCTTTTGTTCAAGATGGCTTAAATCATTTTACAGAGATTGTTCCTGATGCCCGAAATAATTATAAACAAGCTGCCTGGGATGCCTTAGAACGGGCTTCGAGACGAATTGAAGTGCGTTGGGGAGAACACTGTGAGTCCTTAAAGCGGATCCCATCACGCTCAGCGCATGTGGTCTATTTTGATCCGATGTTTCGCCACACCTGTAAACAGTCTGATTCAATTGTACCCTTGCACCGGTGGTCAGACCATAATCCGCTCCATCATGAGGCTGTATTAGAAGCGTGTCGGATCGCTCGAAACCGAGTTGTGCTCAAAGAACGCAAAGACAGTCCAGAATTTCAACGTCTTGGGTTTAACATACTACCCGGAGGTCGGTACAGTACCGTCGATTATGGCGTTATTTTAGTGTAATGGGGGTTGTTTGGTGCATCCACTAATCATTATCATCGGTCCGACCGGTGTCGGTAAGTCGTCACTAGGAATTGCCCTAGCGCAAGAAATAGGTGGTGAAATAATTTCTGGAGATTCTGTTCAGATTTACAAAGAACTTAATATTGGCTCAGCGAAACCATCTGAGGAAGAACTCCAACTCGTTCCACACCACCTTATTGATTGTATAGACCCCTCAGAGCCTTTTTCGGCAGCCCGGTTCAAGATGAAAGCGATTTGCTTAATTCAGGAAATTAGAGACCGAGGAAATGTTCCAATTGTGGTCGGAGGGACAGGGCTCTATGTTCGTTCCTTACTCGATCCCTATGACTTCGCTCAACATGGCTCTGAGGAAATCCGTTCTAGATGGAGGGAATTTGTCCGACTACACGGGAACTTGGCACTGCATAAGGAGCTGAAAGAGCGGGATTCTGAAACTGCAAAGCAGTTGCATCCCAATGATGTTTTTCGCGTTATTAGGGCACTTGAAGTGTTTGAATTAACAGGCAGCACTCTTTCGAGTCAACGTCAATTCAGAGATGATGAATACAAGGCGCTTGATCCGTCGATTCTTTATATTGGGCTAACTGCTCCACGCGCAGTGATTTATGAGAGAATCAATCAACGATGCGTCACGATGCTTTCCCGAGGTTTAATCCAAGAAACACTTGCTCTTTTAGACATCGGTTATGCACCAACATTAAAGCCCTTACAGAGCATAGGCTACCGCCATTCGCTTTGGTACATAAAGGGGCTAGTCACACAACCTGAAATGCTACGCTTGCTGCAAAGAGATACTCGGCATTTTGCAAAACGACAATTGACTTGGTTTCGCCGTGATCCACGTATTGTTTGGTATGATATTGAGGCAGGAACGGATGTATCACTGAAGGATATTGTCAAGACTTGCAGATCTTGTCAAATTCGTGTAGAATAAATAGAGTAGAAATATAAGGTGATGGAGGGAAAAAGATGAATAAATCGCCCATCAATTTACAAGATACCTTTTTAAATCAGGTACGCAAGGAAAGTCTTCCGGTGACCATTTACTTGGTTAACGGGTTTCAAATTAAGGGACTTATTAAAGGTTTTGATAACTTCACTGTAGTAATTGAGTTTGAAGGTAGACAACAGATGGTCTATAAACATGCAATTTCGACAGTCATGCCGATTCGCCCGATCAACTTTATGACTGTAAGTCCTGCAGATTCAGCTACGAGTACTCGCGCCTAAGACTTAATAATTAGGGTAAGCCCTAAAAAATTAAGAACTGAGTTCGATATAGTATCGAACTCAGTTCTTTCTCTTGAATTCGCTATTTGTTTATGATATATTTCAAGTATATGCTTTTATCTTGGTGAAAGAAAGGAACTCAACCCAACTATGGAAACTCGAAATTTAAGAAACATTGCAATTATCGCTCACGTTGATCATGGGAAAACGACGCTTGTTGATGCCATGTTAAAACAGAGTGGAACCTTCAGAGCTAACCAACAAGTAATGGAACGCGTCATGGACTCCAATGATTTAGAACGTGAACGTGGAATTACCATCTTATCCAAAAACACATCCGTTCACTGGCAAGGAACTAAAGTCAACATTATTGATACGCCAGGACATGCCGACTTCGGGGGTGAGGTTGAGCGAGTCTTACAAATGGTCAATGGGGTGCTCCTCATTGTTGATTCTTTTGAAGGCCCAATGCCACAAACCCGTTTTGTTTTGAGAAAAGCTTTAGAGCTTAAGCTCGTACCTATTGTTGTTATTAATAAAATTGACCGCCCCGATGCTCGCCCAGATGAGGTGGTCGATGAAGTGCTTGACCTCTTTATTGAGCTTGGCGCAGAAGATGATCAGTTGGATTTTCCAGTCGTCTATGCGTCCGCTCGTGCAGGAACGGCAGGGCTCACTTACGACTCTCTGGCAGACTCGTTAACACCACTATTTTCGGTGATCTTGGAACACATTCCAGCTCCACTCGTTGATCTCGAAGCTCCGTTCCAGATGCTTGTCACGACTTTGGACTACGATGATTATGTTGGGAAAATTTCAGTCGGTAGAATTGTTCGTGGAACTATACATCAAAACGAAAATGTCACCTTAATCAAGCGGGATGGAAGTTTTGAACGAGTTAAAGTGGGTAAAGTTATGATCTTTGAAGGACTAAAGCGGCAAGACGTTCTCGAAGCATCTGCTGGAGAAATCGTTGCGCTTACAGGACTAACCAGCGCTAACATTGGAGAAACTGTTGCCTGTGCAGTAAACCCTGAAGCCTTACCAACCATTGAAGTCGATGAGCCCACCTTATCCATGAACTTTATGGTTAATAACAGTCCCTTCGCTGGGAGAGAGGGTCATTTTGTAACCTCTCGAAAGATACGTGAACGTCTTTGGAAAGAAGTCGAGACTAATGTTAGTCTTAGGGTCGAAGAGACGGAATCTGCGGATTGTTTCCAAGTATCTGGTAGGGGAGAACTTCACCTCTCAGTTCTGATTGAAAACATGCGTCGCGAAGGATATGAACTTCAAGTTTCTAAACCCGAAGTTATCTATAGGAACATTGACGGTGTCAAATGCGAACCGATTGAATTTCTAACTTGTGATCTTCACGAAAGTGCGCTGGGATCGATTATGGAGCTTCTCGGAAAACGTAAGGCAGAAATGGCCAATATGACAAGTCTTTCTGCTACGCAACTACGTCTAGAATTTAAAATCCCGGCACGCGGACTTATTGGCTTCCGAGGGGACTTCCTTTCTGAAACACGAGGTGAAGGAATGATGAGTCATGTGTTCTTGGGCTATGAACCCTATAAAGGAGATATCCCTGGACGGAGTCGTGGCGCACTCATTGCTTTCGAAGAAGGAGAAACAAACGCTTACGGTCTATATTCTGCTCAGGAACGAGGAACTCTGTTCGTAGATCCGGGCCTACACGTTTATGGCGGTATGGTTGTTGGTGAAAATAAGCGTGAACAAGATATAGAAGTGAACGTTTGTAGAAAAAAGCAGCTTACTAATATGCGTACCAGTTCTGCCGATGAAGCATTGCGACTTGAAAAACCCAGAGAGTTTTCTTTGGAACAATCGTTAGAGTTTATTAACGATGATGAATTGGTAGAAATCACTCCAAAAAACGTTCGTATCCGCAAGAGATTCTTAGAGCACTCTTCTCGCGTACGATATTCTAAGACATTAACAGGGAAATAATAACAATACGATTTATAGGACACCTTTCATCTTTACTTGAGTATAGTAGTAAAGGTGGGAGGTGCCTGTACATATGACAATCCGTGTGACGTTTAGACCTGAGAATCATCAGCCTCCGGTCATTCAATCTCCCTTGCCCCGCGAAACTGCACAGATTAACACACCTGTGAAAGAACTGGGTGGAATAGGCCTAGTGCGAAAGGGAAATCCTTCTTCCCTTGAAAAAGACAAAGATAGAGTCGCAGATATTCTTGATGAGTTGGAAGCTTTCATTGGCTTAGCGACAGTGAAAAGTCTTATTAGGGAATTACTAGCCTATGTGGAAATCCAAAAGCGACGTACACGGGAAAAACTTATCGCCGAGTCCCTGGTATTGCATATGATCTTTCGTGGAAACCCTGGAACCGGCAAAACGACGGTGGCTCGATTGGTCGGGCGACTGTTTAAAGAGATGGGAGTTCTCCAGAAAGGGCATGTGATTGAATGTGAGCGAGCAGATCTTGTCGGAGAATATATTGGACATACTGCTCAGAAAACAAGAGATCTGGTCAAGACGGCTTTAGGTGGAGTTCTCTTTATAGATGAAGCTTATTCTCTAGCCCGAGGGGGCGGAAAGGATTTTGGCAAGGAAGCCATTGATGTCATAGTGAAGGCGATGGAGGATAACAAGGACAATATTGTTTTAATATTAGCTGGTTATCGTGATGAGATGGAATGGTTTTTGCGTACCAATCCTGGACTTCGCTCGCGTTTTCCAATACATATTGATTTTCCGGATTATTCGCTTGATGAATTGTTAGCCATCGGGAACTCGATGCTCAAATCTAGGCAATATGAACTTACTCTAGGGGGTACGGAGGCGCTCCGTGGTCACCTGCAAAATTTATTAAATACTCAGCCATATGCCGGAAACGCTAGGCTTGTTCGTAACCTTGTTGAAAAGACAGTACGGAAACAAGCGGTTCGGCTATTCCAAAAGACTAGTTCTAGTCGTGAAGAATTAATGCAAATTTTACCTGTGGATATTACCCTGGAAGATTTATAATCTTTTGGGTTAACTTAAATATATGAAAAACTTAGAATAAGAGGTTTTCTATGGATATGGATATGGATATTTCGGGAGAATTGTCCGGCATTCGGGCAAGCCAGTTACAAGAACTAAAGAATCTTTCTGAATTCAAGACTGAACGTTCTGAACTAATAAATTCTGAAATCCTAGAAGAGTTGATTCGGCTGACACAACTTTGGAATCGAGAAATTGCCGTTTATCTTTCTCGTCCAGGTATACTCCTGGCGGCTGCAGTTGGGCGTCATGCCAATGTAACACTACCTCAGATCAAAGGAAGATCGATTGGAAAACACCTGAGGTGCATCCATACACATCCCAATGGGGACTCCAGGCTTAGTCCTCTAGATCATAGTGCCCTGTTATCTCTTCAACTGGAAAGTATGGCTGCAGTTGGAGTTCGCGACGGTTCACTTACTGGAATTCAGATTGCTTATAGAACAGGGGAGGACGATTCCTCTATCGTAAATCTTAGTTCTGAAAATTGGCAGTCATTTGACTATAACGACACCTTGTCTAGCTTTCCCAAGGGTATAGCCAAAGCTGAAACAGCATCTGGTGAAGAGCGTGCTTTCCTTATCGCTCTAGTAGACAGTGAACAAGATGACAATGAAGATTTGACTGAACTTCGAGAGCTTGCTAGATCAGCTGGCGTAGACGTAGTTGGACAACTTGTGCAACTACGCCGTTATGGTCAGTCACGAAGCTATCTAGGGAGCGGAAAAATTGAAGAATTAGCTCATCGATTGCAGGAAACTGAGGCCAATGTAGTGATTTGCGATGATGAATTATCTCCTGCACAGTTGCGAACCTTAGAGACAGAAACCGGGCTCAAAGTATTAGATCGTACAGGCTTAATCTTAGATATTTTTGCGCAACGTGCTCAATCACGTGAAGGAAAACTTCAAGTCGAATTAGCCCAACTCAAACATCTATTGCCATATTTGTCTGGCCAAGGACAAGCTCTCTCTCGGCTAGGTTCAGGAGTCGGATTGCGTGGACCCGGCGAGACAAAATTGGAACTTGACCGAAGACGTATGCGGGATCGCATTACACAACTGGAGAAAGAATTGAAGCAGGTCTTACAGCATCGGGATGTTCAGCGTCGTCAAAGAACAAGAAGTGGTCTACCTACAATCGCCTTAGTTGGGTATACGAACGCTGGGAAGACAACCTTTTTGAAAGTAGCAATGGAACAGGCTGGTAGTCGGTCTGATATTCCAATTGGTGAAAATAAATTATTTGCAACATTAGATCCGATAGTGCGTAGTATCGTCATTAACTCAACCCTGGAAATTCTTCTGAGCGATACGGTTGGGTTTATAAGAAAGTTACCAACTCAACTGCTGCGGGCATTTTTAGCAACGCTGGAAGAAGTCAAACAAGCAGATATTTTATTACATGTAGTAGATGCGAGCCATCCGCAAGCACTCCAACACGCTGAGACGGTCAATGAGGTATTAAAACAACTTGAATGCAATGAAAAACCCATGATTACTTTGTTAAATAAAGTCGACAAAGTTTTGACTGAAGACGATCTTTCCGAACTAGTTCAACGACTTCCTCATCCCATCCAGTTGTCCCTCACACGGGGGGATTCCTTAAAGCCAGTTTGGAAGCATCTCAGTTCATTATTAACCTGATTTTATATCTTTGCCCATTGTGAATAAGGGGGAAGTTGTTTGTATTTGAATCCCGAATGGCCCGAGTTAATTCGTAAAGCTGTAACTGAAGCAGAAGAGGCGCTCCATTGTCAGCTTCCCAAGATACAAGAAATTTCGGCACATAACCACGAAAAGGTCTTGAAAGCCTTTCAAGCAGAACGTGTCTCAACGTATCATTTACAGGGAACAACCGGTTATGGCATAGGTGATTCAGGCCGTGAAGTCCTTGACCGTGTGTTTGCACGTATTTTGGGCACGGAAGCAGCGCTGGTGCGGGGACAATTTGTTTCCGGTACTCACGCAATTTCTGCAGCCTTATTTGGTGTTTTACGACCTGGAGATCATGTTATTTCGGTCAGTGGTCCTCCGTACGATACCTTAGAAGAAGTCATCGGCTTAAGAGGAAAAGGACAAGGAAGTCTGCTGGATTTTGACGTGTCTTACGACGACATTCCTCTAAATTCCCAAGGAGAAATACAATATGAACTTTTAAGCAAATGTATAACAGATAAAACACGTATGTTGATGGTTCAACGCTCACGCGGATATGAGTGGAGAAACTCAATCATGGTAGCTCAGCTTAAGGAGTTCGTTAATTTTGTTCGAAATAACTATCCTCAGATGATTATCTTCGTAGATAACTGTTATGGAGAGTTGGTCGAAAAGCAGGAACCTGGTGACATTGGTGTCGATTTGATGGCTGGTTCGCTGATTAAGAATCTGGGAGGTAGTCTTGCTCCCACTGGTGGCTATGTAGCTGGTCGCTCAGACTTGGTTAAACTTACGGCCCAGCGTTTGACTGCACCAGGTATTGGTGAGCATATGGGAGCAACCTTGGAATGGCAGCGGCTGTTTTATCAGGGAATATTCTTAAGCCCCCTAACCGTTTCTGAGTCCATTAAAGGTGCCATCTTTTCTGCAGCATTTTGGCGGGCGTTAGGGTTTGAGGTGCATCCAGAACCAGAAGGGCCCAGAACAGATCTAATTCAAGCAGTTAAACTTGGATCAAGGGATAAGATGATTTCATTCTGCCGAGGAATTCAGAGCGGCTCTCCTGTAGATTCTCATGTTTTCCCCATTCCTTCTGAAATGCCTGGGTATGAAAATGAAGTTATCATGGCAGGTGGTACGTTTATTCAAGGCTCAACGAGTGAATTTTCTGCGGATGGTCCACTCCGGGAACCTTATATTGTCTATCAGCAAGGTGGGATTTCAAGCACTTATGTGCAGATGGGTAACGTTTTAGCGGCGCTAAATTTATGGCAACAAGGCCTATTAAGCTAGCTTATCTATATGTATTCTTATAAGCAGTTCTCGATAATGACAGCCTACCTTTCAAACATATACAATAATGTGTTAATATGAAGGGGTAGAAAGGGGTTAATTATGGGAGATTCAGAATCGCCGAAAAGCACAATGCGTTTTTTGGTTGAACTTGTTGAAATTGTCCTTATTGCTTTCGCACTTTCATGGGTATTACGAACTTATGTTATTGAAGCTCGCAAAGTTCCTACTGGCTCAATGCTACCAACAATTCAACTGGAAGACCGAGTCATTGTGGATAAGTTCTTCTTCAAACATTTTGACAGTATTAGTCATGGAGACATCATAGTCTTTCATCCTCCAGCCAGTGCTCACGCGACAGAGGACTTTATTAAACGGGTCGTTGGTTTAGCAGGTGATAAAATCGAAATACGTAATCACACGACTTATGTAAACAATCAGCCTCTTTATGAACCTTATGTACTTGATAAGTCAAAGGATGATTTTGGACCGATTGTTATTCCTGCAGAATCAGTATTCGTTATGGGGGATAATCGAAACAATAGTGCTGACTCAAGGGAGTGGGGCTTTTTACCTACTCAAAACATAACTGGCCGAAGCCTATTTCGGTATTGGCCTATGGATCAAATTGGTGCTCTTGCCCGTTAGGGGGGAGCTTTTTTCTTTTTTTCAGCATATACTAATTGAAGACACTCATTAAAATTACATAATTGAGAGGGTGGGACTTTGTGGAAGATCATAAACTAAAGGTGGTTCTTATATTTGGCGGGCGTTCAGGCGAACATGAGGTTTCCTTAAATTCAGCACAGTCTATATTTAAAGCCATTGATCGAACTCGATACAATGTAGAAACAATCGGGATTAATAAACAAGGCCAGTGGTTCTGGGGCGTTCTCCCTGAAATTCTGATAAAAGAAGGGTTTCCTGAGGCTGACCAGAGCCATCAGGTTACGTTGGTCATTGATCCTACAAAGCCGTATTTCTTGGCCCTAGACGGCCATACTCTTCCAAACCAAGGGCAATTTGACCTTATTTTTCCGGTGCTACATGGCCCGTACGGAGAAGATGGAACCCTGCAAGGATTATTGGAGATGGCTAATGTACCTTACGTAGGTTCTGGAGTTTTAGGATCTTCCCTAGGGATGGACAAAGACCGGATGAAGGCTGTCTTCTCTGAGAAGGATCTACCACAAGCACGTTATGTGACCTTGCTTCGTTCAGATTTACTGAGTGGACAAGAAGCCTGTCTTAATGAAATTGAGTCAAAGATTGACTATCCTTGCTTTGTAAAACCCGCCAATCTAGGATCTAGTGTGGGTATATCCAAAGCGCACAACCGTGAAGAATTAGTAGATGCCTTGGATATTGCTACCATATTCGACCGTAAAATTGTTATAGAAGAAACTATTAACGGAAAGGAAATTGAAGTTGCTGTTCTGGGAAATGACACTCCAATAGCATCAATTCCAGGAGAAGTAAAACCAGCACATGAGTTTTACACTTATGAAGCTAAGTATTCAAATATTGGCTCTAGCTTGGTAATCCCAGCCCCTCTCGATGAATCTGTAGTTTGCCGTTTAAAAGAAATGGCTATTGAAGCCTTTCGTGCCGTAGAGGCTAGCGGGCTGAGTCGGGTTGATTTCTTTGTAACTCCTGAAAATATAATATTCCTTAATGAAATTAATACTTTACCAGGATTTACAAAAATCTCGATGTACCCCAAGCTTTGGGAAGCGTCTGGTATACCATACTCTGAGTTAATCGACCGTTTAATCACTTTAGGATGGGAACGTTTTCAGGACAAACAAACCTCTAAAATTTCTCTTGATTAATTTAATAGGTACAATAACAAAGGGGAGCAGATTAATTAATCTGCTCCCCTTTGTTATTGTACCATCCTGGTCAGCTCATGCTAAAGATTAACCATAGAATTCTGAAGAATAGCTTAACATAACATTCTTGTGCATATCTATGTGTAACGGGTAATTAAATTTATTGGAAGTTACGAAAAACACCGACAACTTTCCCTAAAATAGAGACATCCTGGGAATAAATTGGTTCCATGGATGGGTTCTCAGGCTGAAGTCGAATAAGAGTTCTTTCCTTAAAAAAGCGTTTGACTGTCGCTTCATCTCCAATTAACGCAACGACAATTTCTCCATTTCGTGCCTCATTTTGTTGACGGACAATAATGAAATCGCCATCTAAAATTCCAGCGCCTATCATACTCTCTCCCTGAACCTTAAGCATGAAAACGTTATCCTGGTGAACAAGATCAGCAGGAAGGGGAAAGGTGCCTTCAATGTTCTCTACAGCTAAAATAGGTTGTCCTGCAGTGACACGACCTACAATTGGTACGTGAACGACTTTTTTTGCATCAAGTAGGTCACTTGAACTATCCAGAATCTCAATCGCACGAGGTTTTGTGGGATCACGCCGAATATATCCCTTGTCCTCTAACGTTTGTAGATGGCCATGAACTGTTGAGCTAGATAGCAGCCCTACAGCTTCGCCAATCTCGCGAACCGCAGGGGGATATCCTTTTTTACGTATTTCGTCTTTTATGAATTCTAAAATATTAGTTTGCCTCAGTGATAAATCCGGGTACATATTTTTACACCCCCATCTTGTCAATTATATTTTATCATTCATCGAATGAAAGTACAAACAAATGTTCGATAAATTATTAAGAAGAAAGAAAGAAAGAAAGAAAGAAAGAAAGTGGGGAAGGAACTATGAAAATTCCATCTAAACTGAAACGAATAATGTCTCAGTTAGGTTTTCTCATATTTGTGGCAATAGTAGCATGGCAGGGGCTCCACCGTGCACCCACTATACTTTCGGATGTTTATCCGTATCTAACTTCTCTGCCACCGGCATTAGTGAAGCAGTGTATTGAGGAAAATAGAACGTCCCCAACAATTGATATAGAAGAATTATTAGCTATCCGCTCGACACTAACCCAAAAAGAAGCACAATCGTTGGTTAATCAACTTAAAAATCATGTTCTTTTTTCGGATATTAGATGGGGATACATACCATTAAATACGCAAAAAATTATTCAAAGAAATAGTGAAATTCTTCACAACTATACATATTACCAACCCGATAGGTATGAATTTCCGGTGATCGGAACTACTTGGTTTGAAGATAGTTTTGGAGCGGATCGTGAAGGGGGAAAACGTAGGCATGAAGGGACCGACATTTTTGGAAAAGAAGGAACTCCCATTGTCAGTATCAGTGGGGGTAAAGTTGAGCAATTGGGCTGGAATCGTTTGGGCGGAGAGCGTGTAGGTATACGCGGAAATGATGGAAATTATTACTATTACGCACACCTCCAGACGATTTGCCCCTTGCTTGTAAAAGGAGAACGTGTCAAGGCGGGGGAGTGCTTGGGTACAATGGGTCATACAGGAGTAGCTTTAACAACACCTGACCATCTTCATTTTGGAATTGAATTACCGAACGGGCAATGGATCAACCCGTATCCTTTTTTGGAAGCATGGAAGTATTGGCAGGAGGGGAGAAGATAAAAACTTGCCACTTGCCCTAAGATTAGTTATAATAGCGTTGTTTATACTTGTATCAACTAATGACATGGAGGTACTGAACTTGAAAAACCTTGGTGAACCATGTGTTCTAGAAGATCGTTCTTGTACAGAATGTGGCGAATGTGACTTATGTGATCGAGATCCGAGCAAACAGTGTGATAATTGCGGTCAATGTATTGAACTTCTTGATGGAGATTTTGCAGAAATTGAGATTGACGATATACTCTTGAACACGGATAATCCAAATTCACTGTCACGCCATAAGGGGAAGGGTAACAAATATAAGATTAAATCATAACCAAGATTATTTAAACATTGGTATTTTGGTCATCACTTTGATTTTTAATATGGATTAAACACTACCGCTCTGTATTATTAATCTAATCGTTGGCTGATTTTATTTTCAATGCCCTAAGTCCGAGAATACCCGAGCGTGCAAAAAAGGGCTAAGGCAAGATTAGAGAGTGTAAAGCCAATTGGAATGGATACTTTCATAGTTAACGGCACGAACCCCAAGGATTTTGTCTAAAAAAATTAGGAGGATTGGTATTATGAGTCAGCCAAATAAGTTAATAGTGGTTTGGACTAACGGAGACAGAGAAGTTGCTATTCGTATGGCATTTATGTATACACTTAACTCAAAAATTAAGGAATGGTGGAATGAAGTATCTCTGATAGTTTGGGGCCCTTCGGCTAAACTCCTCGCGGAAGACACAACTTTGCAGGAATACGTAGAAAAAATGAAGGATGCAGGTGTTGAGCTGTTGGCCTGCAAAGCATGCGCAGATAGTTACGGAGTTTCTGAGGTGTTAGAAAATATGGGGATTATAGTAAAATATACGGGTTTGGTGCTAACAGATTCATTGAAAGACGATGACACGAGGGTCATAACTATCTGATTAACATCAAAGATCTATCTGGGCAAACCCCTAAATTACCGGAAATTAACAGTAAGGGCCGACGAAACACATACAAATATAAAGTACTGGGTTAAGGCAGTATTTCCATTTCAAGATAAGTTGGGGGTCCAGAAGTTTACTTTCCCAGGACGATGAAGTGTTACAATTGCTATATAATTTTACTTTTCGACTTTGAAATCTTCGTACAGCAGGTTGTTGGATAGAAATGGAATGGAATGGAATGGGTAAGCAAATATCTTACGGTTGGAGATTTATAGCATTGAAAGCGACTGATTCGATATTGTGCTAATGCTGAAGGAAAAATTAGGGAAACAGGTGGTTAAAATTTATGAATGCACCAC
>Ga0209386_1000348_pt1 | contig 23689 bp, 18 predicted proteins | sample NGEPertwo_FD_184510 | JGI IMG/M metagenome (GOLD analysis project Ga0209386, IMG submission 184510) | Arctic peat soil microbial communities from the Barrow Environmental Observatory site, Barrow, Alaska, USA - NGEE Permafrost154B-two... | ecosystem: Environmental > Terrestrial > Soil > Wetlands...
TCACAACCGAAACTGCACCCATTCCTGAGTCGGTCATCTTCAGCAATGCATCAATCACTTTACAATCAATGTCGACAACAGGGTTGGCATCTGAAATAACGCTCTTCACCTGAATCGTCATCAGTCGGGTATGCTGAAAGAACTGGTCGGTACCTAATTTTGTAAGATGGTTATCTGCAAGCTTTTTCATAATGCTCCATGGAAGCGTAATATTGTGTGCTCCAAGCATCAGTGCATCCTTCACATGTTCGGGATACCTTACCGATGAGAACATCACCTTGCAATCGTATTTGTACTCTTTAATGACATCAACAATTTGCTTAACCAAACCAAGTGCATCATGCCCCTGATCCTGCATCCTGCCAACCAATACACAAACATAGTTTGCTCCGGCAGTTAACGCCATATAAGCTTGCTGAATGTTGTAAACCAGGTGCAAATTGACCAGAAATCCTTCTGTATGAAGCTTCTTACACGCTTTCACACCTTCGAGATTGACCGGAATTTTAAATACCGTTTTCTTCTTGTCGAGGCCAAGGTCAAGCAGACGATGAGCTTCGGCAACAATTTGTTCGGAAGTTTCACCCAACGCTTCAATCATCAGCACCGGGACCATTTTTGACAATTTAATGATTGCACCATCGATATCTGTAATACCGTTTTTGTGCATAAATGTTGGCGTAGTAGTAACACCATCAATGATCCCCAGTTTCAGGGCTTCTTCAATTTCAGCCAGATTAGCTGAGTCAAGAAAAAATTCCATATCAATTTGTAGTTTAAATTTGCGATCTGTATTTTACTTCAACATTATGAATGTCGATCAGTGGTTTTAGAAACTCGGTTACATCTCCGATGCACATCTGACTCGCAGCATCACACAATGCACGGGTTGGATCAGGATGGACTTCGATAAACAATCCGTCAATTCCGGCTGCAACTCCGGCGCGTGCCAAAGTCGGGATAAATTCACGTGAACCGCCCGCAGGATCTGAACTTGGTATTCCATATTTTCGAATAGAGTGTGTCACATCAAAAATAACGGGATAACCAGTTTGTCTTAAATGGTAAAAACTGCGCGGATCAACAATCAGGTCATTGTAACCAAAAGTATAACCTCTTTCTGTTACCATGATATTATAATTGCCAACCTGTTCAACTTTCTTAACCGGTTTAATCATATTTTCCGGAGCAAGGAACTGTCCGTGCTTAAGATTGATCACCTTTCCTGTTTTTGCAGCTTCCACAACGAGTGTGGTCTGCATCACAAGGTAAGCTGGTATCTGGATCACATCAACGACCTCAGCTGCAGCAGCTATCTGATCGGGATAATGAATATCTGTAAGTATCGGAAAATTGAATTGTTCTTTGATCTTTTGAAGCATCGCAAGACCTTTGTCTATCCCGGGACCGGAATAAAAATCGGCAGAGCTTCGGTTATCTTTCTGAAATGAAGATTTGAAAATCAGCGGAAGATTAAGCTTTTGAGATAGTTCCGCCAAAAACTCGGCAGTATCCATCATTGTTTTCTCATCTTCTACCACACATGGCCCGGCTATCAGAAACAGCTTATCGGCACCACATTCAACATTTCCTACTTTTATTATTTTCCTCATCGATATTGTTATTACATTTTCATTAGCAGTCCGCGGAGTTTCTCACGGGTAATCGTTTTCTGCCAATCCGGTCCGGAAACATGCGCCCACATGAATACAAGTGTGAGCGTTACATCGATCATTTTTTCGATCTCTTCTGCAGTACAGTTCGCCAATACGCCTGTCGGCAGAACGATGTTGTTGTTCTTCATCATCGCTTTGAATTCTTTCACCCCTTCAGGATAAAATTCTTCAAGCTGATTGAATACAACACAATTGCCAATTCCATGATGAATTCCTGTTACTGTGGCAAGACCATACGATATCGCATGGCAAGCGCCGACCTCAGAATAAGTCAATGAAAGTCCGCCAAGATAGGAGGCAACCATCAATTTCTCATCATTTTCGGGCGTGTGGCTATCCTTGCATAAAAATATTTCGCGGCAAAGACGAAGCGACTCAGTTCCCAAAGAATCACCCATAATCGTCTTACGGTGACCATTTGCAGCTTCAATATTATGGATGTAACAATCCATCGCCGTATAAAACCGATGTGGTTCAGGAACTGACGCGATTAAATCAGGATCCATCACCAACTGATCTGCAGTAGTAAAGTTTCCTTTGATCCCCAATTTCTTCTCAGGACCGCTTAATACAGTCGTCATCGAGGCTTCGGCTCCGGTTCCTGAAATTGTTGGGATGACCGTGCAATGAACGCCCTTATTTTTTATAAAATCAAGTCCCTGGTAGAGTGCAGAGGAGCCTTCGTTTGTAAACATCAGGCGAATGGCCTTGGCATAATCCATGATACTGCCTCCTCCGATTCCAACTACCGATACAGGCAATCCTTGACGAAGTTTTTTAACTTCTGCAACTATTGAGTCAACGATTTTGGTTTTGGGTTCGTCGGTAATATCTATAATTTTCAGTATATCCTGGGTATGCAGTGGAATCCGTTTGATAAAATCTGTCCCTTCAAAGTAAGGGTCAAGAAGAAAAAGGACGTACGAATCCTTTTCTGTCCTTAATTCGCCGAGCACATCACCCAATTGGTCAAAACTATTCCGACCATATAGTATCCGTCCGACAGCTTTTAAATTTCTGAACATATGCTATTTATTTAAGTGCAACTTTAAGTGCTGACCTCATTTTCGAAGCCAGTGTATTTAACTCTTCTTCGCTCCATGTCACCATGATCTGGGTCATCATCAACTTCTGCATGATCGCATCCGATTGAGGAACTTGCATATTTCGGTAATCAGGCGCATTGTTCATCTTCATGATCGGAAGATTGTAAATCGATTTCATCTCTTTCAGATGTCCCCATTGGCGGTGGAAATGGAAATTATTCCGGTACCAATAGGAGGCGCTGAGTCCCTCTTTCTGAAATTCGTCGAAAGCTTTAACTGCTTTTTCAGGATTGGGAAGGAAGAACGAAAGGAACGTGGCTGAATCGCCATCTTCATCAGGTACATACCTCATTTTGATTTCGGGGAATTCCTGTATAACCTGTTTAAGGACTTTCTGATGCGCCTTTTGTTTTTCAATCATATAAGGCAACTTACGCAACTGGGCCAATACAACCGCTGCTCCAAGTTCCGAACCGCGAAAGTTGTATCCAAGAATCGGATGTTGCTCGGCTCCACGCGCATTTCCAATATGGTCGTGACCGTGATCGGAAAATTTGTGTGCCTTTTCGTATAGTTCGTCGTCATTAGTAGCTATTGCTCCACCTTCGCCGGCAGTGATAACCTTGTAAAAATCGAATGAGAAAGCTGACATCGCGCCAAAATTACCAAGCATCTTACCTTTGTAACTGCCTCCAAGTGCTGGCGCAGCATCTTCAATCAGAATAAGATTGTGTTTTTTACAAACCGCCAGAATTTCATCCATCCGTCCCATCGATCCGAAGACCTGTATAATCAGGACGGCTTTTGTGCGTGGGGTTATTGCCTTCTCGATCCCTTCGGGGCTAAGACACAATGTTTCATCAATTTCAGCAAACACTGGAATTGCACCGGCAACAAGAACTGCTTCAATTGGTGCAATAAATGTATAAGGAGGAACAATCACCTCATCACCATAACCAATACCGCAACAAGCCAGTGATATCGAATCGGCTGCGGTTCCGCTTGCGCAGAAAAGAGTGTGTTTAGCTCCGAGATAGGAGCTGAATTCCTGTTCAAATGTTTTGGCTTTCCATACGCCATTACGTTGTGCATCATGATTATATCGAAACAATATTCCTGTTTCGAGCACGTCCATTACTTCTTTTCGTTCTTCATTTCCGAAAAGTTCGGTACCTGCCATAGTAAATCTGTTAATCTATTAAAAACTTATTGGTTCAAAAGGGTACGAAAATCGTGCCAAAAAAGCGAATATTCCAGCAAGTAGATATTGGGCAATTTTGAGCCTTAATTTCTCCCGTTTCTTTAAAACCCGTAAAATTACATTTATTTTGAGAATAAAACCTGAAAAAAGGCATTTAAAGAAAAAACACTGCCATACCGGCAACCGCCAAAAATGCACCTGCAACCTCTTTCCAGTTAAGTTTTTCGTGAAATATCATCACCGACGGGATTAAGATAAACACTGGAACTGTTGCAATTAGCGTTGAAGCAATTCCAACTGATGTATGCTGAAAAGCCAAAAGGCTCAATGATACGCCAAGAAACGGCCCAAAGAACGAGCCTATTAAAAGAGGTTTTATTGCTTTATTGTTTTTTAATGAGAATCCGATGGAACGCCATTCTTTTGCCAATGTGATGATAAGGACAAATCCAAGAATCCCGGTGATCACCCTGATCTGAGATGAGGCAAACGGATCGTAATTTCCCATTCCCAGTTTTGAGAAAACAGCACCAACTCCCTGACCTACTGCTCCGCCAAATGCAAGAAACAGACCTTTTACCGGATAATTAAACCTTGATTTATTTGTTTCAGATTCGGGTCGCTTAAGAATAACAATGGCTATTCCGGAAAGGACTAAAACCATTCCCAAACCGTTTAACCATGTAAGTCGTTCATGAAGAATCAGTGCGCCAGCAAGTGCCGCAACAGGTGGTGCCAATGACATTATTAACATCGACAACTTTGCCGATTGGTATGAATACGATTTAAAAAGACAGTAATCACCTGCAACGAAACCAACTAAACCAGATATTGACAACCATTTCCAGGCTTCAGGTGTAGCATCAGAAGGGGTCCAGTATCCGCGCATAATTTTCGACCAGACCATAAACATACCCATCGCCAAAACTAACCTTGTAATATTAACCGCGAGTGAGCCAGCCCTGCGTGTTGCCAATGAAAATGTCAGCGCTGATGCAGTCCAACATATGGCGGTTAAGATTCCCGCGATTTCGCCTAAATGACCTATTTGCATACTTATGGTTGATTGGCCGCAAAAGTAGCAATACCAAGTCAAAAAATACCTAATCGAAAAATAATTATTGAAACCTCAGAAATGCGCAAAATCAGCCTTTCTTCTCATTAAAACTGTTAATACCCAAAAGTCCGTTAATTAACGATACCAATAAACTGAATACGATGGCGATAAACAAACTGGAGACAGAAAAACCATCGATAAAACTATTGGCAATTAGTACAATAATTCCGTTAATAACGAGCAGGAACAGACCAAGCGTTACAATCGTTACCGGTAATGTCAGAATAATAAGAATCGGCTTTACAATTGTATTGAGCAGCGCAAGAATAATAGCGACTATAAATGCAGTATATACGGACGACACTACTACTCCGGGTAGGATATATCCAACCACCATGATCGATATAGTGCTGATAATGATGCGAGTGATGATATTCATATTGATCAGGATTAAAAATTAAAGATTTCATAAATATAGTCAACTTTCGTGTCCGGATAAACCACCAGCCGAATGATTATTGTTTCTGGTTTTAGACTTAATTCCGGTCCAACTCCGTTGAAAAAGAAATCAGTCAATTATTTAAAAAAAAATGCTCAAATTTGTAGATTCAAAATCAATCAAAGAAATATGAGACTAATTATTCAGTCAGAGGCAGTTAACGTAGCAAAGTGGTCTGCGGTCTACATTGCCCGAAGAATTAATGAATTGACTACCTCATCAGCAAATCCTTTTGTGCTGGGACTTCCAACAGGTAGTACGCCTTTAGGAACCTATAAAGAGTTGATCCGGATCTACAAGGAAGGAAAAGTTTCATTTAAAAATGTGGTCACTTTCAATATGGATGAATATGTGGGGATCCCAAAAGATCATCCGCAGAGTTACTACACCTTTATGTGGGAGAATTTCTTCAGCCACATCGACATTCTTCCTGAAAACGTCAACATTCTGAACGGAAACGCTAAAGACCTAAAGGCAGAATGTGCGGATTATGAAGCGCGAATAAAAGCGGTTGGGGGTATCGATCTTTTTATGGGCGGTATTGGTGCTGATGGTCATATAGCATTTAATGAACCAGGCTCAAGCCTCGCGTCACGTACGAGAGATAAGGCATTGAATCAGGATACCATCCAGGTTAACAGTCGTTTTTTTGATAACGACGTAACCAAAGTTCCAAAATTTGCGCTAACCGTTGGGGTTGGAACGGTAATGGATTCGCGCGAAGTTCTTATCCTTGTGACTGGATCCAACAAATCACGCGCACTGCACAAAGCGGTGGAAGGTGGGGTGAATCATATGTGGACAATTTCCGCACTTCAGCTCCATCCGAATGGCTTAATAATTTGCGATGAAGCATCAACAATTGAATTAAAAGTAGGAAACTACCATTATTTTAAGGATATTGAGAAAGCGCATCTCGATCCGGAATCCTTATGGAGCGACGATAAATATTTGGGGTGGTAGCACTTGCGGCTAGCTTCTGGCAACTGGCGATGTTTGGCAGAACGTTTCAATGACATCGGGAGGGAGAGACTTAGTGAGGGTGAGAAAAATGAGAGAAATCACATTTTTTCTCACCCTTATTATAAACTGAATCATGCCAGTAGCCAATTACCAGTTGCTAGTCGCTTCAAATAGAGCGAACAATCTTTTATAATCTGGTTATTTGACCGAAAATTTATAGATTGTTGTTGAATTAAAGGTCTCACCCGGGCGAAGTACGGTAGTTGGGAAATTGGGGTGATTGGGTGAATCGGGTAAGTGCTGCGTTTCGAAGCAGAATCCTGTTCTTTTCGCATAAGCAATACCACTCTTCCCGATTTGACTTCCATTTAATGAATTACCAGTGAAAAATTGCACTGAAGGTTCGGTGGTAAATACCTCCATAAACCTTCCGCTTTCGGGTTCATAAGCGCTTGCAGCGAAGGACAATTCCCCCTTTTCACTTTTATTCAGAATCCAGGCATGGTCGTAACCTCCGCCATATTTTAACTGGTCGTAATCGGCATCAATATCTTTGCTAACCAATCGTGGCGATTTAAAATCCATCGTAGTACCAACGATATTGCGATAAATTCCGGTTGGTATCATTTCGCTATTTGCAACTTCGGCAATACTATCTCCATTCACAACAACATCCATTCCAGTGATTTCACCCTTCCCCTCCCCTTTAAGGTTAAAATAGGAATGGTTCGTTACGTTCAAAACGGTTGCCTTATCAGTGGTCGCCTTGTAATTGATGACGAGCTCGTTTTTATCTGTCAGTTTAAAAGAAACATAGAAGTCAAGTGTACCGGGAAATCCATTTTCACCGTCAGGACTCACGTAATGCATCTCCACATCTTTTCCTTCCGGGGTTTCAATCGGTTTGGCGTCAAACACTTTCGAATAGAATCCGTCGGGGCCTCCGTGGATGCAATTCGGACCGTTATTAACAGGAAGGTGATAGGCAACACTATCAAGAGTAAAAGTTGCTTTTGCAATCCGGTTGGCATAACGCCCAACAGTAGCCCCAAAACTCTTTGAACCTTTCAGATATTCGTCAATTGTATTGAATCCCAAACTGATATCAGACATTTTCCCATTTCGATCCGGTACCCAAAAATTCACAATTTTCCCCCCATAGTTGGTCAGCGTCACTTTTACTCCGTTGCTGTTTTCAAGTGTAAATAGTGTCACCTGTTTCCCGTTAATCTCTTTTTCGAAAAGCATTTTCTGACTCTCCTTATTCTTTGGTCCGGAACATGAAACTGATAATAAAAACATTCCTGCAATGCATGTAAAAACAAACCGGTTATTGGGTAATTTGCTCATAAATATTTAGATATAAAAATGATTGTCGTTTATTTGAAAAAATGATGATCGAGAAATTCTTTTTCAACGGGATTCACCTTGCTTAGTGCCAAAGTGCGATAAGCCATTCGGGCAACTTGTTCAATTACTACAATATGATCGAAGGCACTGCTCACATCTTTTCCCCAGCAGAAGGGGCCATGTCCATAAACAAGGACACCCGGAATCCGCATCGGATCAATATTCCCCGATTTGAAAGTATTCACAATCATCTTCCCGGTCTCCAGTTCGAGATCATTTTCCACCTGTTCAATACTAAGTGGAGGTGTGCAAGGGATTTCACCATTGAAAAAATTGGCATGCGTAATTCCCAGCGGCGGAATTCCCCTGCCGGCCTGTGCCCAACAGGTAGCATATTCGGAATGCGAATGGAGAATAGCACCAATCTCCGGAAAATTTTTGTATAATATAAGGTGTGTGTTGGTATCCGTTGAAGGTTTAAGATTCCCCTCAACAATTTTTCCTTCCAGATCCATCACAACCATATCAGCAGGGATCATCTCTTCGTACGACACTCCTGAAGGTTTGATCACAACCAGACCACTTTCCCTGTCAATGGTGCTGACATTACCCCATGTATATATAACAAGACCTTGTTCTACAAGCCTTAAACTCGCTTTATAGACCTGATGTTTGAGGTTTTCGAGCATATTGGTTGCCGGATATTAGTTAATATTTAATTCAGAACTTAAAGATTGTAATTATATTCCATTTTATTAAGAATACCAATAGGATAATTCATAATCGAAGGAAAAAGTCTGAATTTGGTTACATATATCATGTATTGATACGGCAAAGATAGAGACAAGTCATGCCATGTCTCTACAATACAAAAAAACCGGTTCAAAATTGAACCGGTTCTATATTTTTATTTGTTATGAATTACCAAATCTTAGCGCGATTTGCCTCATCGAGGTACATCGGTTGCCCTGGTTTTATATCGAAAGCAGCGTAAAACTCAGGAATGTTTTTCAGCGGCCCTATTACTCGCAATTTCCCCAATGCATGTGGATCTTCTTTCGTCCTGCGTAAAATCTCTTTATCACGGATGTTTTGTGCCCAGACATGTGCGTAAGCCAGGTAAAAACGTTGATCAGGCGTGAACCCATCGATCTTCTTCGTCTCTTTATTTGCCAATTTAAACGCCTGGTAAGAAATATTTAAACCTCCAAAATCTGCAATATTTTCACCCAGACTCAATTTGCCATCGGCATGAATCGAATCAATCACAACAAAACTATTAAACTGATCGACCAATACTTTTGTACGTTCGTCGAAAAGTTTAGAATCTTCAGGAGTCCACCAGTCGGTGAGATTTCCAACTTTATCATATTTGCGACCTTCATCATCAAAACCGTGCGTCATCTCATGTCCGATTACAACACCGATAGCGCCATAATTGACAGCATCATCACCTTTCAGGAAGAAAAAAGGTGGCTGAAGAATGGCCGCAGGGAATACGATTTCATTCATATCTGGAGAATAATAAGCATTCACCGTCTGTGGCGACATAAACCATTGCGTTTTATCTACAGGCTTATTGATTTTCGCATAGTTAAACGCTGTTTCGAACTTGTTCGAACGAATCACATTTTCCACATATGAATCATCCAAAATTTCGAGTGCGGAATAGTCACGCCATTTATCAGGATATCCGATTTTTACATTGATGGCATTCAATTTCTCAATTGCTTTTACCTTGGTATCTGCACCCATCCATTCAAGGTTCTTTATTCTTTCGCCAAGTGAGATACGCAGGTTCTCAACCAGTTTAAGCATCCTTTCCTTTGCTTCGGCCGGGAAATATTTGGCAACATAGAGCTGGCCAATCGCTTCACTAAGTGCATCACTTGTAACCCCGAGCACCCGTTTCCACCGCGGACGCATTTGTTCGGTTCCTGACATTGCCCTTCCAAAGAAATCGAATTTCGCATTCACAAAATCATCCGAAAGGTATGATGCAGAACCATCAATCAGGTTCCAGCGCAGGTATACTTTCCAATCTTCAACCGGAACATCCTTCATCATTGCACTCACTTCGCTGATAAACAAAGGCTGGTTCAGGTTGATTTCGCCCGGATCTCCAACTCCCTGCGCTACAAAGTAACGGTTCCAATTAAATGAAGGTGAAAGTTCAATCAGCTCTTTAGTTGTTTTCTTATTGTAGGTTTTGTTTGGATCACGTTGTTCAATGCGGGTCATCGAAGCTTTGGCAAGGCGCGTTTCCATATTTAAAACAGTCTGCGTATTTTTCTTTGCAGTTGCTTCGTCTTCTCCAAGCAACTTAAACATCTTTTCGATGTAGATCGTATATTTCGCCCTCAAATCCGTTGAGCGTGCATCGTCATTGATGTAATAATCGCGATCTGGCATTCCAATACCGGATTGAACCAGTTGAGCAATTACCATCGAACTATTCTTTGCATCTGATGAACCGTAAAATCCAAACAATGGTGAGAACCCATAGGTGTGAAATTTAGCGATCTCAATCTCTACATCATCCTTCGTTGCCAACTTATCGATTTCCTGAAAATACGGAGTCAAAGGTTTTATTCCCTGTTCTGCAATCTTTACAGTATCCATTCCAAGGTTGAAAAGTGTAGCCGTTTTATCAGCGATCGACCCCTTCTCATTCTTCGTCGAAGCGGTTTCCTTCACTAATTCATTCAATTGTTTTTCAGCCAATTCTGCTAATTTATCAAATGAACCAAAGCGGGCACGGTCGGCTGGAAGTGGATTAAGCTTTTTCCAGCCATTATTGGCGTAAGCATCGAAATCGACACCCGGATCAACCGCCGGATCCATATCCAGTAAATTAATTGCAGGCTCTGCTTTTGGTTTCGCATCCGTTTCACCGCAGCTAATAAAAGTTCCTGTTGTCATTGTACACAAGAAAAGTGAAATTAATAGTGATTTATTCTTCATTGATTTTAAGTATTTACAAAGCTCAAAAATATTCTTTTTTGTTGAACGAATACCAATACTGAAAAGTTTTATATCCATCGGAATAAGTAGATTTGCCAATAATCGGGACACATAGGAACAAAAGGATGAAACGAGCATAGTTGAGAATTCATATTCTGATATTGTAAACATTTTACCATGACTATTCTCCCATTAACCAGGGTAAGCAATTTGTCTTTTCAAAAACTAAATATTCTCAAATGAAAACATTTATCAGTGACCTTTCAAATAAAGAATTTCCGATATCTGACAGAATATCAGGGAATATGGTTCGACTATCAATTCTAAATCTGATTCAGAAAGAGCACCCCGGATTCACGGCTAATAAATCTTTATCGGTTAATGAGCTTAATGCCTATCGTGAAAAATACATCGAGGTATTCTTTGCCAATCAATTAGGCGAACTGTCAGCATCAGAAAAAACCGTATTAGGTTCATTGAAAGACAATACCACCTTAACTGACAAATTAGATGGCGAAGAAGATCAGGTGACCACCTTTGGACAACGAATTGCTGATAAGGTTGCTGATTTCGGGGGCAGCTGGACCTTTATTATTTCGTTCGGAGTATTTCTTTTAATTTGGATTTCTATCAATGTGTTCTGGCTGGCGAATAAAGGTTTCGATCCTTATCCGTTTATCCTTCTGAATTTAATTTTATCGAGTTTGGCTGCCCTGCAAGCACCCGTTATAATGATGAGCCAAAACCGGCAGGAAGATAAAGACCGTGAAAGAGCCCGGAGGGACTATATGGTAAACCTTAAATCGGAACTCGAAATCAGGATGTTGCATGAAAAACTGGATCATTTGATTATCAATCAACAGCAACAAGTTCTGGAGATTCACACCGCACAGACTGAGATGATGAATGATATACTTAGACGACTTGATAAATAATAAAATCAAAGAATGAAAACAAAAATCATTTATACCTTCGCTTTATTAGGATTACTAACCACTTGTTTTGGACAGCAAAATTCAACATGGGACAAATGGAGCTGGCTGGTTGGCGAATGGGCTGGCGAAGGAAGCGGACAACCTGGTCAGGGAGGAGGAACCTTCTCATTCAAACAAAGCCTTGATAATAAAGTTCTTGTAAGAGAGAGCCATTCTGAATATCCGGCATCCGGGAATAAACCAGCGATTATTCACAACGATTTAATGATCGTTTACCCCGATTATTCAGGAAATCCGGTAAAAGCAATCTATTTCGACAATGAAGGGCACACAATTAATTATTCAATATCATATGCAGATAAGTCGATTGCATTAACCAGCGACAAAATACCAAACGTTCCCGTTTTTCGTTTGACATATACGTTGCTCGAAAATGAAATTGTCAATACGAAATTTGAAATGTCGCAGGATGGCGAGAAGTTCTCAACCTATATTGAAGGAAAAAGTAAAAAGACTAAATAGCAGTTATCGCCTCATTTACAGACCATTTAATATTCTTCGCCAAAACTGATTTCATTGTCGCGGTAATTCCATTTCATTACGTTTGCCATCAGCGGAACAATGTATGCGGCTGATTTCCGCTGTCCGCGATAGGAGGGATGTCCATCAGATCCGAGATCGGAAGTGTTATTTAGAAGTCCATCGGGAATTCCTGTAAAATAAATCTTTGTATCGTTGTGGATTAAATTAAAATCATCAACCACTTCTTTAACAATTGAATAACATGGTTCATTGGTCATAGGCCCGACAACGCAGAAGACAGGGATCTTACCATATACCTCTAAAATCCTTTCGATTAGTTGCTCATAATGACGTTTGAAAACCGCTTTATCAGGATGTGGCAACGTGGAATAATCATTCGTTCCAAGGTTAATCACAACGGCGTCGGGAATCCATTGATTGAAATCCCACATTTTGACAGAGTCAGTATCAAAAGTGCGGCCAAATCGAGGAGGCATTGGGGCAAGTTTGGTCGATATCTTTGATTTGTCATTGTAGTTCCGGATGATTCCAAGGCCGGAATGAGCCATCAACGCATAGTCCGCACTGAAAGCGCGCGCAGCAATTGAAGCATAAGATAGATAGCTATTTTCAGTTTCGGGTTTAAACCGCTCCTTTCCCGATAAACCTTCGGCTCCATAACCACACGTAATTGAATTCCCGATAAATTCGATTTTCCGGCTATTCCGAACAGTTGATGGGGTGATTATCCCATTCGGTGAAATCCCAATTCCATAAAAGCAGGCCATACCCATATCTGCTTCTGTACGTTTGGTAATCAGCAGTTCATGTGCATTTTTGCCAGCAAGTCCAACAACAACAGATATTGAATCAGCCACTGGATGAATAACTTTGACCGGCAGATCATCTATAAAAACGTTGAAATAGTCGCGGGTACCACCTTTTAACCTGATCTCAAGTGTATTTCCGGTAAAGGAGCATCGCAAATAAACCCCGGGCCAGTCGAATCGAACCGCTTTCGGATCCGACCGGTCAGTACGCCCAAAATAACTAAATGCGGGATTATCTGCTTCAATTATTTGAACACGTGGCTGGGCTACTCCGGTCATCAAAAAGAAACTCAACAAAAAAATCAGGAATACGCTCTTTTTCAGCATTTTGTTAATATTAAGTTCTTATCTTTCAACGAAATGGTAAAGTAATATAAATTAAAACAATAAAAAGGTCAAACCGGGAAGCATTCCTTTATTGAGTGGTTTGAAATGGATATAAAATTATTAAAACTGGCTGCTTTTTATCCTTTTAAACTTTACTTTTGGACTGTGTTTAATGCAATTTATATTTTCCAATCTGCCTCCGATAAAATGAAATACCTTGTCAGGCTGATAATTATTTTTTATGCGTAATTTACTGAATAAAACTTCTTTATGGACACAAAAATGGTCGAAGAGCCGTTATGCTGGACTCGTAATTTTCCTGTCTCTATTTATTGATGCATCGTTATTCCCACTTCCGACGACCGTTATTTTCATTACAGTTTCACTGATTCATCCTTTGCGATCCTACAATAATGCTTTGATGGCTGTAATTGGGATGGTTCTGGGTTCGATCATTGGTTATACAATTGGGCACTTTTTATGGCTTCTTCCTGACGGATCCTTCACTAATTTTGCGATGTATTTCTTCAATCATATTCCAGGTTTTACTGAGGCAAATTATCTGAGTGCTCAAAATCTCTATATCAAATGGGGTTATACGATATTGCTCATCTCGACCGTAATACCGCTCCCCTACCAAATTCTCTCAATTACAGCAGGAGCTTTCGCATTTAATATCTATGCCTTTGCACTTGCGACACTAGTTTTTCAGGGATTTCGTTTCTTTTTGCTGGCATGGCTGATAGTAAGGTATGGCGTAGGGGTGTCCGTCATCGTTAAAAAAAACCTTAGGGTCATTGTAGTGACTACGATCATTCTTCTTGTTATCGTCTATCTGCTTTCCCTGATTGGTTCTTAAGCAGACTTTAATATTAAAATCGAATCCAACTTCGACCGGTATTACCCTGGTTTTTCTTAAATTACGACAGCAGGACAACGAGCAATAATTCTTTGCATTGCCTTATCGTCCTTGCGAGAAAAAAGTTTCATCATGGATCCCGGAATTTCTCTTAATTTTGCCCAATATTTGAAACATGGGTAAATCTAAAGGGATATTTCAGCGCACAGAGCTATTATTTGGGAAAAAGAAGATGGAGGAGATTGCCGGTAAAAAGGTGATTATCTTTGGAATTGGGGGCGTAGGAAGCTGGTGTGCCGAAAGTCTAATCCGTTCGGGCATCCATTTTCTGACGATTGTCGATTCCGACCGGATTTGCATTACCAATATCAACCGGCAACTTCACGCCACGATGCAGACAGTTGGTGAGGTTAAAACCGAGGCATTGAAAAAACGCTTGCTCGAAATTAATCCAGAAGCCGAAATCACTGATATTCAAAAGATCTACAACGCAAGTAGTCACGATCAGTTTAATCTTGATTCCTACGACTACATCATCGATGCGATAGATAGTCTTGGAAACAAAGTTCACCTGATCCGGGAAGCAACAAAGACAAAGGCAGTCCTTTTTTCGTCAATGGGTGCATCGCTTAAACTTGACCCGACGCAAATCAGAGTTGCAGAATTCTGGAAGGTACAAGGTTGCCCACTGGGATCTAAGATCAGAAAATACATTCGCAAAGGGGAGCTCCCTGCCAAACCATTTATGTGTATTTACAGTGAGGAGCTGCTCGAAAACCGTGGATCCGGCTCATCATGCGGAACGGATAAATGCCTGTGTCCAAAAATGAAAAGCGGAGTTGGTGATCCCGAATTGGACGATCATGAATGGTGCAGCCAGAAAGCTGTCATCAACGGAACAGTCGCGCACATTACTGCTATTTACGGATTTACACTCGCAGGACTGGTGATTCAGGATATTTATAACCAGGCATAAATTCAGAGAAGTGACGGGTTTAGGATCATTGGGAGACAAATGTTTAAAATAACATGTCTACATCGCCTGATGTATCCACCCATCGCCCTGTCTTACTACAAACTTTTTCATTAGTGAAGTCAATGAGGCTTGTGCGATAGGTTTTGCAATATATTCATTACACCCGGCAGCTAATGCCCTTTCGCGGTCGCCGGCAAGTGCATATGCAGTCTGCGCAATAATGATCACTTTCTTGTTAAATTTCCGAATCTGTCTGGTGGCTTCATATCCATCCATTTCGGGCATTTTAATATCCATCAGTACAAAATCGATATCTGGGCTATTGCGACATATTTCAACTGTTTCAGTGCCATTACTTGCCTTTAAAACTTTCTGAGTAAATACTTTGACCGCCATTGACAGAAGCAGACACGATATCTCGTCATCTTCGGCAATCAAAATTTTGAGGTCTTTACTGTGAACTTCTGCAACTTCATTCATAACAAAACTTTTATTGAAATACCAAAAGTATAAACGTATTATGCAGCATAAAGTTCCAATCCGGATTTTTATTTTTCCATCGCAGCATTACTATTCATTGGAATGGTAAATTTAAAATCGCTGCCTTTGCCTTCTTCGCTTTCGATGAAGAATTCCCCACCGTTTTTTTCAATAAAATCTTTGCAAATCATCAATCCCAATCCTGTACTATACTCACCATCTGTACCTTTTCGACAAGTATTTACATCAAGGCGAAAAAGATCATCGATTAAACCCTTACTCATTCCAATCCCGGTATCCCTGACGGAAATCTCAACCAAATTACCGGGAATCGATTTAGCTGAGATCAATATAATTCCACCTTTAGAGGTAAACTTCACTGCATTGGTCACCAAATTCCGAAGAATGCCGCCAAGCATATTTCCATCAGTAAATACTTTCAAATCTTCAGGAACAGCATAGCTGATCAAAATCTCCTTAGTATCAGCCGCATCCTTAACAAGCAACATACTTTCAGAAATTTTTGGCATTAATAAAAACGATGATGGTAAAATACCAATTAAACCTCTTTGCATGCGCGACCATTCCAGCAGATTTCCCAACAGGCTGAAAAGATTCGTCGCCGATTTTCGCATAAACACCGCCATTTGCTGAATTTCGTCCCTCGTCATTCCAGGCAATCCTTCAACCATTATCTCAGTTAATCCCAAAAAACCATTGAAAGGACTGCGCAGATCGTGGGCTATGATCGAGAAGAACTTATCTTTTTCAGCATTTAACCTTAGTAATTCTACTTCGTTCATCCGCAGGGTCTCCTCAACCTTCTTGCGCTCAGTGATATCGGCGTGAGTGCCAAACATGATTAGCGGTTTGCCATCTTCAGTGTGCGTAACAACGCGTCCGTGGTCGAGAACCCATATCCAATGACCATCCTTGTGCTTCATTCGGCAATCAAAATTATAGTATGGCAGTTCACCGGAAAAGTGCCGCTCCAAAAATTTCGTGGAATTCTTTAAATCCTCAGGGTGGGAAAGTGCTTCCCATGTTTTAATACTAACAGGTGCCAATTCATCCAGCGAATATCCTAAGATTTGCGCCCATCGTTCATTAAATACCGTTTCCCCGGTCTGGATGTTCCATTCCCATGTACCAATGTGAGTGCTTTCGACGAGACTTTCCAATCGCCAGTTCATCTGGCTCAACAATGCCTGCGTCCGTTTGCGGTCAGTAACATCGTGAACGATCGAATAAAGCCTTACAGATCCGTCAAACTCAATTGGGCCGGAGTAGACTTCAACGTCACGAACCTCTCCCGAAGCCAGCCGGTGACGAAAATCAAAACGGTCGCGCTGTTCAAAACGTGCAAGGGCCATTTCCGTTTCAAGCTGTTCTTCATTTAGTATGTTGATCTGGTTGATATTCATCTTCTCGAGTCTATTGACTGAATATCCGTAAAATTTTGAAGCGGCCTCGTTGACATTAAGTATTTCACCACTATCCGGATCAATAATTAACTTGACAGCGGTGTTTTTATAGAACATGTCGCGATATTGTCTTTCACTGACACGTAAAGCTTCCTCTCCCAGTTTGCGTTGGGTAATGTCCCGAATAATTAACTGGATTGCCGGTTTATTGTCAAACTTAATTGACATCGCTTTTACTTCTACATCAGTTTCGGAGCCATCAAGTTTTACAATTTTTTCTTCAACCAGCGGCAAAACAGCTTCTTCGTTAGCCATTTTTTTCATCCGTTCAATGGCGAATTCCTTATAATCCGGATGAACAAATTGGATAACTTGCTTTCCTATTAATTCATCAGGACTTGAAGCTCCAATCTGATTAAGACCTTCCTTGTTTACCAAAACAATTTTACCCTGGGCATAAACAACAATTGCATCAGGAGAATATTCAACTAATTCGCGGTAACGCTTTTCACTCTCATTAATTTTATTTTCAGCATGTTTACGCGCTGTAATATCTATAAAAAATATATTCGTATTTAATTGCCCCGTTAAAGTGGGAACGGTATTGCACACTAAATGTACAGGGAAAATGGTTCCATCAGCATGGACAAAGGTCAATTCTCCGCGAAAATTGCCTGTCTGCATGCGAGCCTTTAAAGCGATGTTCAAATTGGGGTCAGCGAGATTAACAATTCCATCGCGACCCAACCGACAAATATCTTTCTCCGACCGCCCAAGTAAACGACAGGCTTCTGGATTAGCATTCAGGACTATACCATCGGGATGAGTGATTAAAATACCCGTGAGACTATTTTCAAACAACGTGCGATAGCGCACTTCGCTTCTACGTAATTCTTCTTCCGCCTGCTTGCTTTCAGTGATGTCTACAATAATGACAAGACATTGTTGCTCATATCCGCTGATTTTTCCCGTAAGTTGCACATTCATATGCAAGTTACCATGTGTTGTCAAGATGACTTCACAAGTCTCACTTCTATTACTAATGAATACTTTATCGAGAAAGTTGTTGTAAACAGGTTTGGTCTCGTCAGAGATAAAAAAGCCTAGTCTGCTGTTAATGAGCCTGGCACGATCCTTTCCGAGCATTTGAGAACCACAAAGGTTTAATTTCAGAATCGTGCCTTCGGTTGAAAGTGTAAAATAGCCTGTAGGAGCTAAATCGTATAAATTAACAGCATCGTTCGCCTTCGCCTTTGCCAGCTGCAGTTCCTCATTTTGCATTTCCAGCTCTACCTGGTGAACTTTCAACTCATGAATGAGCTTAAGCATATCAGCTTCGGTATCAGGAATATTCGATTCTGACATCTCCTTTAGAATTTGTTCTTCCGCTTTTTGGCGAAGTTTTGACGAATCTGCCAGGTAATTTTTTTCTTCCATCATATTCTAGGAACTGGATTGTTCTAATTTTTTCCCTGAATCCGGCTTTGCAAATGGTTGATCGCATGAGCAGTCAAAAATCGGAGGCCGAAAGATCATGCAATGTACGCATTAGATTCAGTTTAGCGTTTGTTTTTACCGTAAATAGTTAGGTTAAAGTCCAATTGTAAAATAATAAACGTATTTGTATGAAATGCCGTCATCTACCTACTGGTAAAACTATAGCTGAGGCAAGGAAATTATCAAATTTATGATCGCTTGCATCTTTGATGTTCTTAATTAATGCAGTTGGTTACAGCAATTAGCGGATCGTAGTGGGGGCAGACAATTTTAACCGCCTTTTTGCAGTATTTGCAAATTGCAGAACCAAAATCTATATAAATATATATTTCAGGATTTATGTAAACTCCATGCAAATCTGTAATGGCAGATGACCAAAACTTCAGAGTGAATCGTATGATGCCTCATAATGTTACATCATCTTTTTCATTACAATTCGATAGTTCATTGCTAATACCTTTGAATACAATAATTCTTCACCACTGGAAGCCCAAATTGAGCGATTCAAACCTGTTACGGTGCCTGCAGATTCCCAACACATAAAAAAATAGTTGAGTGTATGATGTTAAAACCATCTTAAACAGAGGACGCGCACACTGAATGTTATACATCCCGATTTTAAAACTCAGGTGAATTATCAGGAAAGAGTGTGGTCAAATAATATATAGAAAAGGTCAAAGTCCCCAGCTTCTGTTCCATTTTAATCTACTGGGATGTGCTTTCTTACTAGTGCTAACAAGGAGTCTCTTCCAAAAGGTTTAGCTATATAATCATTGCATCCGGCAGCTATCGTTTTTTCGCGGTCACCGGCCAACGCATAAGCTGATTGGGCGATAATAACGACATCTTTATTTGATTTCCGAATCTCCCGGGTGGCCTCAAGGCCATCCATTACCGGCATTTTTATGTCCATCAAAATAAGGTCGAAGTCAGGACTGGAACGGAAAGCTTCCACGACCTCAAGCCCATTTTTAACTGATAAAATATTGTCGCTTAACCTAGTAAGAATCATAGTAATGAGCTTTTCGGATGTTTCATCATCATCGGCAACTAATATTTTTAATCCGCGATATTCAATAACCGGCTGATTTTCTCCAGCTTCAACAGGGTTTAAATCTAAATTCCCATTTTTCACTACAGGTTCAGATTGACCAGGGATTGTAAAATAAAACGTAGAGCCAATCCCATATTCACTTTCAACCCAAATAGTACCGCCAAGCATTTTCACAAAAGCTTTCGATATGGACAATCCGAGGCCGGCGCCTTCATAATTTCGATTCAGCGACTCACTCCCTTGCCTGAACATTTCAAAAATAAATTCCATTTGTTCCTTTGGTATGCCAGGACCTGAATCTTTCACATAAAATTCGAGGTATTTACCTTTCTTTTCATAGCCAAATTCAATATCCCCAGTGTTGGAAAATTTAATGGCGTTTTTAACAAGATGAATAAGTATCGTAGTTAATTTTTCCCTGTCAGTATTGATAATGACGTTGTCGCCGGGCAGTGGATTTTTATAGCGTAGTCGTATCTCTTTTTCAATTATCTCGGGCTTGAAGAATCGGTGTAAGTATTCGATCAGTTCATTGATATTCGTCTTCGAAATAGAAATATCTATGAGTCCTGACTCTATTCTTGAGATGCAGACAATGTCGTTAATGATATTGAGCATACGGGCACTGCTTTTCTCGATCATTCTGATATAATCCTGCTGTTCTTCACCTGTCAGATCTGATTCTTTGAGCAATTCGGCAAACCCAAGAATTCCATTCATTGGGGTCCTTATTTCATGACTCATATTAGCCAGGAAAGCTGATTTTAAACGATCGCCTTCTTCTGCCCGTTCTTTCGCAATCAGCATTTCCTGTTCGGCATTTTTGCTTTCGGTGATATTGTTATGCTGAATTATAACGTTGCGTAATTCGCCTTTTTTGTCAAATATCGGATAAGCCCAGTTCCTAAACCATTCACTCTTTTTCTCTTTAACTATAATATCCTGAGATTCTGCAGCTGCACCAATATCAAAGAATATTTCCCATTCGGCAGATTTCTCCCCCTGAAAAACGCTTTCAAGGATGGGAATTATTCCATTTTCCTGAAGCACCTTATCCTTAAAAATATTGTAGACCTTTCCTTCAATATCCTGAGGCCGGACACCAAATATCTCGCCAAGCTTAGGATTAATGCGCTCACACCACCCGTCGCGATCAAGTATCTGAGTACTTACGGACGATTGCATGAATATTTGTTCGAAAAAATATTTTTGTTTAAACAACTCATCCTCTGCAATTTTTCGACCGGTAATGTCGCGTCCTATACCAAGGACTCCTGTCAGTGTTCCACGGGAATCATACATTGGTGTCTTTATGGTTTCCAGAAAAGCACGATGACCATCGTCCGCGAAAGTGATCCATTCTTCATTGATTATAGGCTTTTCTGCCGACACAGCTTTTCGGTCGTGTTCGCGGAAAAAATCAGCAAGTTCCCTGTCTACAAAATCATAATCGGTTTTCCCAACAATATCGGCTTCTCTGGCACCAAAAAACCGCCCGAACATTGTGTTGCAAGAGAGGTAAACTCCGTCGGCGTTTTTCACCCAAATCAGGTCAGGGATCGTTTGAACAAGTGTACGAAGGTTTGCTTCATTGTTACGAAGTGCCATCTCTGTCCGTTTCTGATCCTCTATCACACTTAAAAGTGCCCTCTTGGACTCCAAAGCTTCGGATAACAACTTTATTGTCTGAGCTTCTGAACGCTTCCGGTCGGAAATATCAATTACAATCCCGGCAATATTCAGTGGTTCCCCTTTTAATCCTCTTTTTACAATCGAACCGATATCATAAAACCATTTGTATTCACCCGAGCTGGTTAAGAGGCGGTATTCTACCTCATATTTATCGGAATCTCCACTATAATATTTACGCATGGCATCCATTGCCTTTTCGTAATCTTCGGGATGTAGTAAAGTGGTAAAATCGGTGTAATGTTTAAACATTTCGGAAGGATATCCTAACATTTCAGCTTTACGATTCCCGAAAGTTACATTCCCGGTTGTGATATCCATTTCCCACCAGGCCATATTTACGGCCCGCATCGCAAAATCAATCCGAGAATTATTTTTTAGAACTGTGTCCTCCGACAGTCGGATTGCGGTGATATCAGAAACAGCAACAAGGCAATGCTCTCCGGTTGCAGAGAGGATACCGACAAGGTCTACATACAATGGTGGATGGCCCTCTTTTAACAAAGTGATTTCGCAAGAATCTTTTACCCTACCAGTAAATACTTTGTCGAGAAAAAGGTTGAAGATTGGTCTTGTAGCTTCAGAAACAAAAAAGCCAAAACTGCTTTTTTTCAACTGAGACCGTTCCTTGCCAAGCATAATTGCCCCAGTATGGTTTAACTCTAAAATCACACCCTCGTGCGAAAGTGAAAAATAACCCGACTGGGTGAGATCATACAACTCATTATATTCATCAGCGACATGCTTTGCAGCTTCTTCGATTGCATGTTGTTCAGTCCATATGATTTCTTCCTGCTGTAATTCCAGCTCAATCTGGTAAACTTCAACTTCGTGAATGAGCCTCAGTGAATCAGCTTCTGAAAGCTGTGAAATAGTTTTAGGATTTTTCTTTTTCAGTAACTCTTCAGCCTTCAAGCGAAGATTTTCCAAATTGGATGTATCATTTTTTTTCATTCGCATATTTCACTATTAAGTTGCTGTATATCTTTAGGACCAAATAGCATAATTCCTTGCAATCCAGATACCCGCTCATGGAACTCGCAAAACGATAAACATTGCCTTTTGAGGAGAACAACCATGCTCGTTTCATACCGCTGTATCTTTAACTTTCGTTTACTGATATTGCAAATGCTTTTCCATCAATGCAGTTAAGGATGCCTGCCCAAAAGGTTTAGCAATATAATCATTACAACCTGCTTCTAATGCTTTTTCGCGGTCACCGGCTAGCGCATATGCAGTTTGAGCTATAATGATCACTTCATTGTTAAATTTCCGAATTTGCCTGGTGGCTTCTAACCCGTCCATTTCAGGCATCTTAATATCCATCAGAACGAAATCGAGATCAGGATTATTACGACAAACTTCAACTGTTTCGACACCCGTACTTGCTTTTAACACGTTCTTGCCAAATGCCTTAATTGCCATTGAAATGAGCATGCCTGATATTTCGTCGTCTTCAGCAATTAATATTTTGAAGCTTTTAGTTTTAGTCTCTGTTAAAAAATCCGGAACTGTATCTTTAACATCATCAATTACTTCCAATTCAGTTTTGTATGGTATTGTAAAATAAAAACTTGAACCCTTCGCTTCTTCACTTTCCACCCATATTTTTCCCCCAAGCATTTCAACATATGCTTTCGAAATCGACAATCCTAATCCAGCTCCCTGGAAGGCTCTTTTATCGCCAATATCGGCCTGAACAAACCGGTCGAAAATTGCCTCCATACGGTCTGCGGGAATACCTACCCCACTATCTTTAACAAAGAATTCCAGTTCGTCAACTGTAGAGACAAGGCCTGTCTTGTCTCTACCAAATGCCTTGTCTCTACCCAATGCCTTGTCTCTACCCAATACCTTACCTTTAAGGGCATAGCCAATTTCAATGGTACCGCTGTCGCTGAATTTAATGGCGTTTTTAACAAGGTTGGTGAGGATCGCATAGATTTTTTCCTTGTCAGTTTTAATAGTGGCTTCATGATCGGTAAGCGGCTTCTTAAAGACGATATGCAACCCCTTTTGCTCCACTTCCAGCTTAAAGAAATTGTAAATGAATTCAATCTGTTCATTAACATTGGTAGGAGTAATGAAAGTTTTCATCTGACCCGATTCAACTTTTGAAATAGCAATTACATCATTGATAATATTGAGCATGCGAGCACCGCTCTTCTCAATAATTCCGATGTACTCCTGCTGTTCATCCCCTGTTAACATTGGTTCTTTCAAAAGTCCGGCAAAACCCAGGATACCATTCATTGGGGTACGTATCTCATGACTCATATTCGCCAGGAAAGCGGATTTTAACCTTTCGTTCTCCTCCGCTTTTTCTTTAGCTGTCTTTAA